>Ga0209813_10000040_pt1 | contig 53861 bp, 46 predicted proteins | sample EndMethybrTD3033_FD_187596 | JGI IMG/M metagenome (GOLD analysis project Ga0209813, IMG submission 187596) | Populus endosphere microbial communities from Tennessee, USA - Endosphere MetaG P. TD hybrid TD303-3 (SPAdes) (version 2) | ecosystem: Host-associated > Plants > Roots > Endosphere... | reverse complement strand
CCCTTCGGCGACCCCGCCTATCGTCCGACGATCGAGGCGGAAACGGCGCAGGGCTGGCAGCCGCTCGGCCGCTTTTCGCTGACCGAAGTCGCCTCCACCACCAGCTTCGCGCCCGTCACGGCGCAGCGCTTCCGGCTGGTCCTGTCGCCCAATGACGCCGCCAAGTCGCCGGGCCTGGGCGATGGCGCGCCCGGCGCGGTGATGATCGACGTGTTCGGCCGCCCGGCCAGCCCGACCCTGGGCATTGGCGACCTGCGCCTGTCGGCCGAGGCGCGGATCGACCAGTTTGAAGCGAAGGCCGGCTATGCCATCGCATCCGATTATAACCGTCTGAGCATGGGTCCGGCCGATGCGCCGGCGATCGATCCGGCCAGGGTGATCGACCTGACCGATCGGCTGCGCCCCGACGGGACGCTCGACTGGACCGCGCCCAGGGGTACGCGCTGGCGCATCGTTCGCATGGGCTGGTCGCTGACCGGCAAGACCAACCATCCCGCCACGCCCGAAGCCACCGGGCTGGAGGTCGACAAATATGATGCGGCCGCCGTGCGCCGCTATCTCGAAACCTATCTCGCTATGTATCGCGATGCGGTCGGCGCCGACTGGATCGGCAAGAAGGGCATCAGCGCGCTGCTGACCGACAGTATCGAGGTGGGCGCATCCAACTGGACGCCGCGCATGGTGGACGAGTTCAAGGCGCGGCGCGGCTATGATCCCGTCCCCTTCCTGCCGACCCTGACCGGCGCGGTGGTGGGATCGGCCGCGCGCAGCGACGCCTTCCTGCATGATTATCGCCAGACCCTGGCCGATCTGCTGGCCGACGCCCATTATGGCACGGTGGCGCAGGTCGCGCATGAAAATGGCCTGACCGTCTATGGCGAGGCGCTGGAAAATGGCCGGCCTGTGCTGGGCGACGACCTTGCCATGCGCGCGCATACCGATGTGCCGATGGCGGCGATGTGGACCTTCAATCGCGGCAGCGCGCCGCGCCCGACGCTGATCGGCGACATGAAGGGCGCGGCGTCGGTCGCCCATATCTATGGCCAGAATATCGTGTCGGCCGAAAGCATGACGTCGGCCTTCGCCCCCTGGGCCTTTGCGCCGGCGGACCTCAAGCGCGTGATCGACCTGGAATTCGTGTCCGGCGTCAACCGGCCGATCGTCCACACCTCCGTCCACCAGCCGGTGGATGACAAGGTGCCGGGCCTCAGCCTCATGATCTTCGGCCAATATTTCAACCGCCACGAAAGCTGGGCCAATATGGCCAAGCCCTGGGTCGACTATATGGCGCGCACCGGCTTCCTGTTGCAGCAGGGCCGCGACCATGCCGACATCGCCTATTTCTATGGCGAGGATGCGCCGATCACCGCGCTGTTCGAACATGGCGTGCCGACCGACCTGCCCAAATCCTACGCCTATGACTTCGTCAATGCCGAGATTTTGGCGACCAGGGCGTCGGTGCAGGATGGCGACCTGATCGCCGGCAGGGCGCGCTACAAGGCGCTGTATCTGGGCGGATCGAGCAAGGTGATGACGCTCGCCACCCTGCAGCGCATCGCCGCGCTGGTCGAGGCTGGCGCCACCCTGATCGGCACCGCGCCCGAACGCGCGCCCGGCCTGCAGGATGATCCCGCCGCCTTCCGCGCGCTGGCGGCGAAACTGTGGAGCGGCCAGCCGGTCGGCAAGGGCAAGGTGATCGCCAGCGCCGATGCCGACGCCGCGCTCGCCGGCACGGGCATCGGCGCCGATTTCCGCGTGACCGGCAGCGGCGATGCCGGTGCCTATCGCTTCCTTCACCGCGCCCTGCCCGATGGCGACCTCTATTATGTGACCAATGGCAAGGCGCAGGCCGAGCATATCGAAGCGCGCTTCCGCGTCACCGGCCGCCAGCCGGAAATCTGGCGCGCGATCGACGGCAGCGCCGCGCCGCTATCCTACCGGGCCGAGGGCAGCGACACGATCGTCCCGCTCGATGTCGGGCCGGAGGATGCCTTCTTCATCCTGTTCCGCAAGCCGGCGCAGGCCCCCAGCCGGACGATCGCGCCGGCGGCGGTGAAGCAGGTCGCCACCCTGTCGCAGCCCTGGACCGTGCGCTTCCAGCCGGGGCGCGGCGCACCGGCCGAGATTGCGATGCCGACGCTGACGGCGCTCGACAAGAGCAGCGATCCGGGCGTGCGCTATTTCTCGGGCGAGGCGACCTATACCAGCAGCTTTGCCCTGCCCAAGGGCGCCAGGCCCGGTGCGCCGCTGTGGCTTGATCTAGGCAGCGTCGGTGACGTCGCGGAAGTGCGGGTCAATGGCCAGGTCGCGGGCACGAGCTGGTTCGCCCCCTATCGGCTGGACGTCGGCAAGCTGGTGAAGCCGGGCCGCAACGCGATCGAGGTGAAGGTCGCGAACCTGTGGGTCAACCGCCTGATAGGCGACCAGCAGCCCGACGCACAGAAGATCAGCTTCACCGCCGCCCCCACCTATCGCCCCGATGCGCCGCTGCGTCCGTCGGGCCTGATCGGGCCGGTCACGCTGTCGGCGGAACAATAAGCAGGGGCCGCGCGGATGCTCGCTTGAACGCGGGAAAGTCGCCGCCTATCAGGCGGTCATCATGACCGACGATCAGCAGAGCATCCGCGCCATCCTCGACCGGCTGCGCGCCCCGGCGGGCAATCCCGTGGCCCGCGCCCGCTGGCTGGTCGAACGACAGGTGCCCGAAGCGCGGCGCGGCCCCGGCTGGGACCGGCACTGGCGGGAACTGGAAGCCTATCTGGACAGCCCGGTCAGCTGGTCGGGCAATCGCGATGCGGACGGGATCGAGGGGTGGGACGATGACGTCTGACCGGCTGATCGACATGATGATCGCGCGGCTGGTGATCGCCCATGGCAAGAGCAAGCATCATTGGCGCAAGGCGATCGGTCCGGTCCGAATCTACAGCCGCGCCACCCATCCCCATTGCAACTGGGCCTTCACGCCGAGCGGCACGGCGGGCGAGATATCAGTGATCGAAACGCTGCTCGACGACCTGCATCTGCGCCATCCGCTGATCGATCGGTAAGCCCGCGCAGCGCTTGAGCGTCGCAAGGTGCTGATGCGCCAGCATCACTGCACCTTGTCAAAAACAAAGAGGCGCGGACGGCTTGTCACCATCCACGCCCCCTTGCGACCCCGAAGGGATCGGAATCAGCCGGCGAGCTGCGTTTCCAGTTCGCCCAGCACGCGGTAGCAGTCGAACACCTTGGCGACCGAGCTGTTGGGCTCGCGGCCCTCACGGATCGCGCTGATGAACTCGCGGTCCTGCAACTCGATGCCATTGTTCGAGATGGCGACGCCGGCCAGGTCGATCGGCTCTTCCTTGCCGTTCACCAGATCGTCGTAGCGCGCGATATAAGTGTCGGTATCGCCGATATAGCGGAAGAAGGTGCCAAGCGGCCCGTCATTGTTGAAGCTCAGGGACAGGGTGCAGATGGCGCCGGTCTCGCTCTTGAGCTGGATCGACATGTCCATGGCGATGCCCAGTTCCGGATGGATCGGCCCCTGCATCGCATGGGCGGCGACGATCTTGCCCGCCTGATAAGCGAACAGGTCGACCGTATGCGCGGCATGATGCCACAGAAGATGGTCGGTCCAGGACCGCGGCTCGCCCTTGGCATTGATGTTCTTGCGGCGGAAGAAATAGGTCTGCACGTCCATCTGCTGGACGTTGAATTCGCCCGCCTGGATGCGGTTGTGGACGAACTGGTGCGACGGGTTGAAGCGGCGGGTATGGCCGACCATGCAGACAAGGCCGGTTTCCTTCTGCTTGGCGAACACCGCCTGCGCATCGGCCCAGCTGTCGGCGAGCGGGATTTCCACCTCGACATGCTTGCCCGCATTCATGCAGGCGATCGCCTGTTCCGCGTGCATCTGGGTCGGCGTACACAGGATCACCGCGTCGACATCGTCACGCGCCAGCGTCTCGTTGAGATCGGTCGTCACATGGCCGATGCCATATTTCTCGGCGACCTTCTTCGTCGCGTCCAGTTCGCGGCCGATGATCGAGGTGACGGTGACGCCGTCGATATTCTTGAGGCCATCAAGATGCTTTTCGCCAAAGGCGCCGGCACCGGCGAGGGCAATACGCATGATATTCTCCTAGGACAGGTTAGCGGGCAGGTTCGAGCACCAGGTGCCCGACCGCGGTGTTGGAAGCGGGAACATGATAATGGCGGTGCAGCGGCCGGACCTTGTCGCCCAGTGCCCCGCGCATGATCAGCCACATGACCATCTCGATCCCTTCGGAACCGGTCTCGCGCAGATATTCGATATGCTCGATCGCACGCAGCGCCTCGCCATCGTCGCTCTGGCTCATCAGGTCGAGGAAGCGGTTGTCCCACTCGGCATTGATCAGGCCGGCGCGCGGCCCCTGAAGCTGGTGGCTCATGCCGCCCGTGCCCCAGATCTGCACGTTGAGATCCTCGGGAAAGCTGTCGACCGCGCGGGCGATCGCCTCGCCCAGCCGCCAGCAGCGATTGCCCGACGGCGGCGGATAGGTGACGACATTGACCGCGACCGGGATCACCCGGCACGGCCAGGCGTCGGGCTGGCCGAACATCAGGCTCAACGGCACGGTCAGGCCATGGTCGACATCCATCTCGTTGATGATGGTCATGTCGAATTCGTCGAGGATCAGGCTCTGGGCGATGTGCCAGGCCAGGTCCGGCTCGCCGATCACGTCGGGCACCGGGCGCGGCCCCCAGCCCTCGTCGGCCGGCCTGTAGCGCTCGCCGCAGCCGATCGCGAAGGTCGGGATGATCTTCATGTCGAAGGCGGAGGCATGGTCATTATAGACCAGGATCACGACATCGGGCTTTTCATGCGCGATCCATTGCCGCGACCAGTCATAGCCGGCGAACAAGGGCTGCCAGTAAGGCTCGGCGGTCTTGCCCAGATCCATGGCAGCGCCGATGGCGGGCACATGGCTGGTGGCGACGCCGGCCGTGATGCGGGCCATCAGCGTTTCTCCTTGATGGAGCGGACACCCTGAGGCGAGCGGCCGCCGGCGATCATCATCGCCTGATAGTCTTCCGGGCTCATCCCGGTCATGGTGCCGACCGCCTGCAGGAAGCTGAGGCCGTCGGTCGAGAACACCTTGGCAAGGAAATAGATGTTCCCGCCCAGGTCCAGGCAGCGATTATAGTCGCGGTCCAGGATCGCTTGTTTCTGCGCCTCGCTCATCGGCCATTCGTCGATATAGGCGCGCTCGCCGGCCAGCCAGCGGACGCGGTTTTCCGCCTTCATCAGGCTCATCGCGAACTGGTTCATCCAATAGCCCTGACGCGCCCGCGCCGCCGTGTAGACGCGGGTGCCGGGAATATCGTCGAACTCGGCGAGATATTCGTGGATATCGATGCTCATCTCATCCTCTCTTGGCATCCATCCCCCGGCCCTTCCTTCCAACAAAGGACCGGGGGATGAACGCGCCCCTCCGCGGGGATTGGGTTACAGGCCGCGCGCCTTCAATTGCGCGTCGAGCAGGGGGAAGACCCGGCGGGCATTGCCCTCGAAGATCGCGGCACGCTCGCCCTCGCTGATGTCCAGCGCATCGACATAGCGCTTGGTATCGTCGAAATAATGGCCGGTGGTGGGATCGATGCCGCGCACCGCGCCGACCATTTCCGACCCGAACAGGATATTCTTGTTGTCGATCACATCGGCCAGCAGGTCGACGCCCGGCTGATGATAGACGCAGGTATCGAAGAAGATATTGTTCATCAGATGGGTCGACAGGTCGGGCTTCTTCAGCATGTCGGCCAGACCGCGATAGCGCCCCCAATGATAGGGCACGGCGCCGCCGCCATGCGGGATGATGAACTTGAGGGTCGGGAAATCCCTGAACAGGTCGCCCTCCAGCAACTGCATGAAGGCGATGGTGTCGGCCGCGATATAATAGCCGCCGGTCGCATGCATCGCCGGATTGCAGCTGCCCGACACATGGATCATCGCCGGCACGTCCAGCTCGACCATCTTCTCGTAGAAGGGATACCAGTAACGGTCGGTCAGCGGCGGATGCTGGAAATGACCGCCGCCCGGATCGGGATTGAGGTTGCAGCCGATGAAGCCCATGTCGACGCAGCGTTCCAGCTCGGCAATGCTGTTGGCCATGTCCGCCTTGGGCGACTGGGGCAGCATGCACACGCCGACGAACGTTTCGGGGAACAGGCCGACGACGCGCGCGATCAGGTCGTTGCAGCGCATCGCCCATTCCTTCGCCACCGCCGCGTCGCCGACATGGGGTGCCATGGCCGAAGCGCGCGGCGAGAAGATGGTGAGGTCCGCGCCACGTTCCTTGATCAGGCGCAACTGGTTCGCCTCGATCGTCTCGCGGATTTCGGCGTCGCTGATGTCGGGATAGGCGGGGGCAGGCACGCCCGCCTTGAACGCCGCCTTCTGCTCCTCGCGCCAGGCGTCATGCCCCTTGGGCAGCACGGTATAATGGCCGTGGCAGTCGATAATCATGGTCATGCCGCGTCGGCCTTTCCTGTCTGTTCTGCTTTTGCTTGGATGATGCTGTCGATCTTGGCGCCCAGCCCTTCGGGCGGCGTCTTGAGGCCCAGCGCGCCGATCGCCTGCTGGCGCTCGACCGTGCCGCGCGTCATCGCGGAACCGGTGCCAAGGCCGTCGAGCGTCTTGACCACTTCCGCCATCTCGGCCGCGCGGCGCAGCCCGTGGACCATCATGCGGTCGAGATTATAGTCGGCGCGAATGTCCCAGGGCCGCGGCTTCTCGCTGGCGTCGAGCGATCCGATCACCTCGTCCAGCACGCCCGCCGCATCGGCCGCCAGCATGCACTCGGCGGTCAGCGCCTCCAGCCCCTTGACCATCACCGACCGGATCATCTTGATCGAAGACGCCCGACCGACGGCCTCGCCGACGACGCGGATATTGGTGAAACCCAGCCGGGCGAGCCCTGCCCGCGCCGCATCGGCATAGGCGCCGCTGACCAGCAGCGGCACGTTCAGCCGGGCCGGATCGACCGGCGCCATGACGGCGACATCGACATAATGGCCACCGGCCGCCTCGATCGCGCGGGACGCCGCCTGCTTGGTCTGCGGCGCGACGCTGTTGAGATCGCAATAGAGGGTGCCGGGGGTAATATGCGCGGCGGCGGCCTGCGCCACGGCCAGCGCCTGATCGGCGGTGACGAGCGACAGGATGAAGGTGACGGGCGCGACGGCATCGGCCAGCGTCGGCACGGCGCGAACGCCGGCCCCGGCACAGCGCGCCAGCATCGCATCGCGGGTGGCGCCGACATCCGTCTGGATATCATAGACGCGCGCCGCGTTGATCCAGTCCCCCGCCATCGCAAAGGTGGACCCCGCCTCGCCAAATCCGATCAGACCGATTTCCTGCTCCATGGCGGGTTGGATGACGGATCATGCCTGATGCCGCCAATCGAATCCGCTCGACCAGTATAAGATTTTACGAATTCATATATGCCGCAGCCTGATCGATCGCGGCCATGAACTGCTGCTGCAACCGGGTCGGGCGCCAGTCGGCCCGCGTGGTGAGGCCGATGGTCCGGCTGATCGCGCCGGGTGCCGGGCCGATATCGATCAGCAACCCCGCCTCCAGCTCCAGCGCCAGTTGATCGTGCGACAGCAAGGTCAGATACTCGCCGCCGACCAGCAATTGCCGGATCGTCATCACCGATCCGCATTCGATCGGCACCGCCGGCAGATCCCCGCCCAGCGCCGCGAACATCGCCTGCCACAACTGCCGCAGCGGCGTGCCCTCCGGCGGCAATATCCAGGGATAGCGGCGCAGCGCATCGGCGTCCCAGCCCGCCGCCAGCGCATGGCCGCGCCGCGCCAGGATGGTCGGTCGATCCTCGAACAAGGGCCGCTGCGTCAGGTCCAGCGCCATGGCGGGATCGCGCAGCGCACCGACCATCATGTCGATTTCGCCATCGCGCAGCGGGCCGACCAGTTCGGCGTGCGATCCTTCATGCACACTGATGTCGACCAGCGGAAAATCGGCGCGGAACCGGGCGATCGCATCGGGGATCAGGCGCGCGCGCGACAGCGGCATGGCGCCGACCAGAATGCGCCCGCCCTCCTGCCCGCGCAGGTCGGCCAGATCCTCCAGCCCCTGCCGCAATTCCGCCAGCGCCAGCCGCAACCGCTGCGCCAGCACCGTCCCCGCCCTGGTCAGCATCACGCCGCGCCCGCGCCGGTCGACCAGCCTTTGCCCCAGCGCCAGCCCCAGATCGCCGACCGCGCGATGCAGCGAAGGTTCGGCCACCCCGGTCGCCACCGCCGCCGCGGCATAGCTGCCGCCGCGCGCCAGCGCGACGAAGGCGCGCACCTGCGCCGCCGTCACCCGATTGCTGCCGATCAGGCGCAGCGCCGCATCGATCCGGGGCTTCAGCTGCTCCGCCGGTTCCAGCGCGACCATGCCGCCGGGCTGGCGCGCGAACAGCGGCAGGCCCAGTTGCGCCTCCAGCTTGGCGATCCCCTGGGTCACCGCCGGCTGGGTCAGGTTGACCGCGCGCGCCGCCAGGCTGACGCTGCCAAGCTCCACCACGGCCGCCATTGCGGCCAGATGACGGATATTGAACTGGTCGGGGCTCATGTCCAACACTTAGCAAAAATTTATGCACTGGTTCCAGTTCGGATTTGAGCATCGCGCTGCACCTGTCCACATCGCTGTCAACTTATGCGCTAGGAGAAGGCTTGATGTCCGGCATTGTCGTCCAGAATATCGAACGGGCGGACCTCGCCGTCATCGATGGCCTCGCCAAGGCGGGGGTCGCTACCGTCCATGAAGCCCAGGGCCGCAAGGGCCTGCTCGCCCCCTATATGCGCCCAATCTATCCGGGCGCCCGCATCGCCGGCAGCGCGGTGACGATCTCCGCCCCGCCGGGCGACAACTGGATGGTCCATGTCGCGATCGAGCAGTTGAAGGAAGGCGACATATTGCTGCTCGCCCCGACCAGCCCCTGCACCGACGGCTATTTCGGCGACCTGCTCGCCACCTCCGCCCAGGCGCGGGGCTGCCGTGGCCTCATCATCGACGCGGGCGTGCGCGACGTGCGCGACCTCAAGCAGATGAACTTCCCGGTCTGGTCCAAGGCGGTCCACGCCCAAGGCACGATCAAGGGCACGCTGGGATCGGTCAATATCCCGGTCGTGTGCGCCAATGCGCTGGTCAATCCGGGCGACGTGATCATCGCTGACGATGATGGCGTGTGCATCGTGCCGCGCGCCGACGCCGCCGCTGTGCTGGAAAAGGCGCAGGCCCGCGAAGCCGCCGAGGAAGCCAAGCGCGTCCGCCTGGCCGCCGGGGAGCTGGGCCTCGACATCTATAATATGCGCCCGCGCCTCCAGGAAATGGGCCTCAAATATGTGTAAGGCTCTGACATACTCCCCGTTCGGTTCGAGCCTGTCGAGAACCCTGCGCCCCGTTCTCGACAGGCTCGAACCGAACGGAGGCAGGGCATGACGTCGGCCAGAGTCATGTGGATGCGCGGCGGCACGTCCAAGGGCGGCTATTTTCTGGCCGAAGACCTGCCCGCCGACGGCGCCGCGCGCGACGCCTTCCTGCTGCGGGTCATGGGATCGCCCGATCCGCGCCAGATCGATGGCATGGGCGGCGCCGATCCGCTGACCAGCAAGGTCGCGGTGGTGAAGAAATCCGATCGGGAGGGCGTCGATGTCGACTATCTCTTCCTCCAGGTCTTCGTCGATCAAGCGATCGTCAGCGACGCGCAGAATTGCGGCAATATCCTGGCCGGCATCGGCCCCTTCGCGATCGAGCGTGGCCTCGTCGCCGCGCAGGACGGCGAGACCCGCGTCGCCATCTTCATGGAAAATACCGGCCAGATCGCGATCGCCACGGTGCAGACGCCCGGCGGCATGGTCCGCTATGATGGCGAGGCCAGGATCGACGGCGTGCCCAGCAGCGCCGCGCCGATCCCGCTGGAATTTCGCGACACCGCCGGCTCCTCCTGCGGCGCGCTGCTGCCGACCGGCAACGCCTTTGACGAGGTCGAGGGCGTGCGCGTCACCCTGATCGACAATGGCATGCCCTGTGTCGTCATGAAGGCGCAGGATGTCGGCATCACCGGCTATGAGGACCGCGACACGCTGGACAAGGACGTGGCGCTCAAAGCCCGGATCGAGGCGATCCGCCTTGTCGTCGGCGAGCGGATGAACCTGGGCGACGTCAAGGAAAAGTCGGTACCCAAGATGATGCTGGTCGCCCCGCCGCGCGATGGCGGCGCGGTCACGGTGCGCAGCTTCATCCCGCATCGCGCCCATGCCTCGATCGGCGTGCTCGGCGCGGTCAGCGTCGCCACCGCCTGCCTGATCGACGGATCGCCCGCGGCCGAAGTCGCGTCGATCCCCGACGGCAATCGCAAGACACTGTCGGTCGAGCATCCCACCGGCGAGACGACCTGCGTGATGGAACTGGACGAGAGCGGCGCGGTGATCAGCGCCGCCATGCTGCGCACCGCGCGCAAGCTGATGGATGGAGAGATTTTCGCATGACCGCCCCCGAACCTGGTCGCATCATCAGCTGGCACGGCAATCCCTCCAAGCCGCGCTACACGCCGCCGGCCGGCGCGATCGACGCCCATTGCCATGTGTTCGGCCCGATGGCGCAATTTCCCTTCAGCGCGAAGGCGAAATATCTGCCGGAGGATGCCGGCCCGGACATGCTGTTCGCGCTGCGCGATCATCTGGGGTTCGACCGCAACGTCATCGTCCAGGCCAGTTGCCACGGCACCGACAATGCCGCGACGCTGGACGCCATCGCCAAGTCGAACGGGAAGGCGCGCGGCGTCGCCGTGGTCGATCCGGCCATTTCGGAGGCCGATCTCGCCGCCCTTCATGAGGGCGGGATGCGCGGCATCCGCTTCAATTTCCTCAAGCGCCTGGTCGATGACGCGCCCAGGGACAAGTTCCTGGAAGTGGCCAAGCGCCTGCCCAAGGCCTGGCATGTCGTCATCTATTTTGAGGCCGACATATTGGAAGAACTGCGCCCATTCATGGACGCGATCCCGGTGCCGCTGGTGATCGACCATATGGGCCGCCCAGATGTGACCCAGGGGCCGGACGGCGCCGACATGAAGGCGTTCCGCGCCTTCCTCGACAGCCGCGACGACATCTGGTTCAAGGCGACCTGCCCCGACCGGCTCGATCCGACAGGCGATCCCTGGAACGCCTTTGCCGATGCGGTCGCGCCGCTGGTCGCCGACTATCAGGACCGCGTGCTGTGGGGCACCGACTGGCCGCACCCGAACATGCAGGATGCGATCCCCGATGACGGCCATCTGGTCGACATGATTCCGCGCATCGCCCCGACCGAGGCATTGCAGCGCAAGCTGCTGATCGACAACCCTATGCGGCTCTACTGGCCCGAGGAATTATAAGGCACAGCCGATTTCAAGCAGAACATGGCCGCGGCATCGGGGGCGGCCGGTTGCAGTTGCGCAACATGCTTCTCGCAAATGCGAGTCAACATAATTGCGAACGAATATCAATATCGCTATGGACGCCCCATAACCGAGTCACGGGGGATCCCATATGAAGAAGTTCATCGCATTGAGCGGCGCGGCCCTGATCGCGCTGTGCCATGGCACCGCCTGGTCGGCAGAGGCGGCCGCTGCGGACGCCCCCCGCACCGACGAAGACAGCATCGTCGTCACCGCCGCGACCACCGGGTCGAAGACCGACACGGCGCTGGTCGAACTGCCCCAGCCGATCAAGGTGATCACGTCCGAACAATATCTGTCGCAGGGCGCGATCAGCATCAGCGATACGGTGAAATATGCCGCCGGCGTGCTGGCCAATCCCTATGGCCGCGATACCCGCGTCGACGGCTTCAACGTCCGTGGGCTGGACGCGCTGCAGTTCCGCGACGGCATGCGCGACATCTTCAGCTATTATGCGTCAATCACGTCGGACCCCTATAATTTCTCGCGCGTGGAAATCCTGCGCGGCCCGGCATCGGTGCTGTTCGGCCAGGGGTCGATCGGCGGCCTGGTCAACCTGGTCAGCAAGACGCCCGATTTCACCACCCGCGGCGAACTCAACTTGGTCTATGGCAGCTATGACCGCAAGGAAGCGATGGGCGACGTCAATGTCGCGCTGGCCGACAATCTGGCGGTGCGTTTCGTCGGCCGCGTCCGCGACGCCGACACCTATGTCGACCATGTCCCCGACGACCGCGTCATGTTCGCGCCCTCGATCCGCTGGCAGCCGACCCCGGATACCGACATCGTGCTGACCGGCCTTTATCAGGAGGATGATACCGGCTCCACGTCGCAGTTCCTGCCGATCGTCGGCACCTTCATGCCCAACAATGTCACGGGCGAGCAGCTGGATCGCTATACCTTCGTCGGCAAGGCCGGCTGGGATCGCTATGATGGCCGGTCGCTGCTGGGTGGCGGCTCGATCACCCACCGCTTCTCCGACAATGTGAAGCTCAGCCTCAAGGCGCGCTATATCGACAGCGACCTAGAATATAACACCCATTATGCCGACAGCTATACCAACCCGCAGGATCCCTTCTCGGTCTATGGCACTGACGGGCGCACCATCGCGCTGACGGCCGACGCCAGCGACGCGCGGATGAACGTCTTTTCGACCGACAACAACGTCCAGTTCAATTTCAACACCGGCGCCAATATCGAGCACAAGCTGCTGGTCGGCATCGACTATAGCTGGAACAAGGTGTCCAAGCGTTATGCCGGCGGCTATGAACTGGTCGACCTTTACGACATCGATTATGATGCGCTGGCGACCTATGATCCGACCGGTCCGTTCACCAGCGACAGCCAGAAGCAGCTGGGCGTCTATGTCCAGGACCAGATCCGCTTCTATGACCGGGTATCGGTCGTGCTGGGCGCCCGCCGCGATCGCGTGACCGGTTCTTCGGGCCAGAAGGACAATGCCACCACCTTCCGCGCCGGCATCATCGGCGAAATCGGCGCCGGCATCTCGCCCTTCTTCAGCTATACCGAAAGCTTCCTGCCGGTCGCCGGCCGGATCGACAATGGCGATGGCAGCTATGGCGATGCCTACAAGCCGCAGACCGGCACCCAATATGAAGCCGGCGTGAAGTGGCAGCCCGCCCCCAGCACCCTGGTCACCGCCACCGTGTTCAAGATCAAGGAGCGCAACCGCGTCCTCTACCTCGCGGCGGGCGGCACCGAACAGTCGGGCGTGCTCAACACCAAGGGCTTCGAGATCGAGGCGAGCCATACCCTGCCCGGCAATTTCGAACTGCTGGCCAATTATGGCTATTCGAAGCTGAAGTCGGAAACCAACACCAGCCTCGACTATATGCCGCGCCACACCGCGTCGCTCTGGTCCACCAAGACCTTCGGCCTGGCCGACGAGGCGCAACTGCGCCTGGGCGGCGGCGTCGTCTATAGCGGCAAGAGCGTGTCGACCAGCGCAATCTGGTCGATCGTCACGCCGTCGCGCACCACCGTCGACGCGCTGGCGGAAATCACCTGGCAGGACTGGCGCTTTGCGCTCAACGCGACCAACCTGCTCAACAAGAAATATTACGCGTCCTGCCTGGCGCGTGGCGACTGCTTCATGGGCGCGCCGCGCAACGTCATGGGCACGGTCGGCTTCCGTTTCTGAGGAGAGAGACTATGCTGAAATGGACTAGTGCGCTGCTGGCGATCGCCTGTCTGCCCGCGATGGCGCAGGCGCATGAAGTGTGGGTCGAGCGTGACGGCGCCGGCCCGGCGCGCATCTATCTGGGCGAACCGGGCGATCCGCTGCCCGAGGGTGGCGACCCCGAGTTCGAGAAGCTGAAGGCACCCAAGCTGGTGCCCGCATCCTCAGCCGCGCAGGTGCGCAAGGCCGGCTATATCGAGGTCGCCGTGCCCGCCGGCGACGTGCGCGTGATCGACGACAGCGTGTTCGATCCCTGGGGCGAAGAAGGCAAGAAGGAAGGCGTGATCTATTATGCGCGTGCCGGCCGCAGCGAGGCCAAGGCCGGGATGCCGCTGGAAATCGTGCCGACTGCGCCAGGCGCCAGCAGCTTCACGCTGGTCCGCGACGGCAAGCCGCTTGCCGGGGTCAAGGTGACCGCGATTTCGCCCGACAAATGGTCGAAGGGCTTCGTCACCGACGCCCAGGGCCGCGTGGCCCTGCCGATCAAGGAAAAGGGCCGCTACATCCTGACCGCGACGCAGGAGGAAAAGGGCGACCTCAGCCTGCGTGGGGCCAAGGTGGCGACGCTCTACAACATCGCCACGCTGACCTTCGTCAATAACTGACACCGGGACGGCGCGGGCCATCGCCCCGCGCCGCCGCCTCATGCGGCAAGAGCCGCCAGATCGGCGTCCAGCGCGTCGAGCGCCGCATCGGTGAACTGCGACGGGGCGAAGGGCTGGATCGCGCGCAGCGTCATGCCCCTTGCCATCGCAATGCGCTGGTCATCCGCCACGCCGGGAAAATAGCGGTCGAGCAGCCTGCGCGCCTGCGGATCGGCCAGCAGCACGCCGATCTTCGTGCGAGCGGTCGACAGCATTTCATCCTGTGGTTCCGCCTGCGCTTGCGGCTTTTGCCCTGCAACGGGGAAGCGGTCCACTTCACCCCGATCGGCCAATGCGGCGGCCGATGGCGTCAGTATCAGGTGCAGGTCGGCCAGTCCGCGAATGATGAAGCTCGGCTCGAAATGCAGGTCGCGGGCACCGGGCGGGCCATGGCGGGCCGGGTCGAGTTCGATCGCGCTGCTATGCTCCAGAAACTTCTCCAGGATGATCCGCACCTCGACACGGGCGAGCGGCGCGCCGGCGCAGACATGCTTGCCCCGGCCGAAGGCGACATGCTCGCGAATGCGGGGGCGATCCAGTTGCAACTCTGCCGGCCTCTCCCAGCGCGCGGGATCGCGATTGGCCGCCGCCAGCGCCAGCAATATACAGGTGCCCGCCGGCACCAGCCGATCGCCGATCCGGGTATCGCGCCGCGCGACCCGCGCCGTCTGCTTGCTCGATCCCTCGATCCGCAGCACTTCCTCGATCAAGGCCGGGATCAGCGCCGGGTCGGCGCGCAACTGGTCCTGAAGCCCCGGCCGATCGACAATATGGCGCATGGCGTTGCCCAGCAGCTTGGCGCTGGTGTCCTGCCCGGCGCCGAACAGGAAGGTGGCGAGGTTGACGATCTCCGCCACGCTGGGCGTCGTCCCGTCGGCATATTTGGCCAGCGCCAGTTCGGTCAATATATCCTCGCGCGGATGACGCCGCCGATCCTCGACATAGGCGGCGAAATAGGAACCCATGACGATCAGCGGATGCCCTTCCCCCGCATAGTCATTGTCCGCCGCGTCCAGGCTGCCGGGCGGCGGCGCAGCATCGATCACGTCCATGAAGCGCTGGCGATCCTCCGCCGGCACGCCCAGCAGATCGGCGATCACAAGCGTGACGAAGGGCGTGGCGATGTCCCGGATCAGTTCGGTGCGGCCCTGCGCCACCGCCTGGCGCACCAGATGGTCCGAATAGTCCGATATGAAACGCTCGTTCGCCTTCAGGCGGGACGGGGTAAATAGCCGGTTGACCAGCCCGCGCAACAGGGTGTGGGGCATGTCATCCAGCCCGACCAGCATCGTGCCGCCGGGAAAATCAGCCCGATGCGCTTCAAGCTGCGCGCTGATGTCGCTGCCTTGCGGGACAAAGGGCAAGGGCGCCGCGGCCCCCTGCAGCGCGTTGACGGCGGAAAAATCCTGGGCGTTGGCGAGGACTTCGAGCGTTTCCTCAAAGCCCGTGACGATCAGATAGTCGCGCCCCGGCGGCTGATGGACCGGGCCATGTGCCCTGACCGCCTCGAAAAAGGCATAGGGATCCTGCAATATGCCGCGATCGGTAAAATAGTCGCGCGCCTCCAGTGCCACCATCATCTCTCTCCCATGCTGCCGTCACGCGCGCAGGAGCAATCGCGCAACTACATATGATACACAGTAGATCATATGTAGTTGCCGTCAAGTCGGCGATGTCAGGCCGTCGCGCCCTGGAGGAAGCGGATCATGGACGAGAAATCCTTGGCCCCGGCGCCGGTGTTGACCAGCGCCTGGTAGAGCGATTCCGCCGCCGCGCCCATCGGCACGCTGGCGTCGACGCCATGGGCGGCCTCCACCGCGAGCTTCAGATCCTTGAGCATCAGCGCATTGGCAAAGCCGCCTTCATAGTCGCGGTCGGCCGGCGTTTCCGGGCCGACGCCGGGCACCGGGCAATAGCTGGTCATCGACCAGCTCTGCCCCGAGGCCTGGGACGAGATGTCGAAGAAGGTCTGGAGATCGAGACCCAGTTTTTCGGCGAGAGCAAAAGCCTCGCAGGTGGCGACCATGGTGGCGCCTAGCAGCATGTTGTTGACGATCTTCGCCGCCTGCCCCGCCCCGGCCGCACCGGCATGGATCACCGCCTTGCCCATCGCCTGCAAGATCGGCTCGGCGCGGGCAAAGGCGGCATCCTCACCACCAACCATGAAGGTAAGCGTGCCAGCATTGGCGGCGGCAATGCCGCCCGACACCGGCGCATCGACCATGGCAAGGCCGCGCTCGGCCGCCTGCTCGATGACGGCACGGGCGGAGGCAACGTCGATGGTCGAACAGTCGATCAGCAGCGTGTCCGGCCCGACCGCGCCCAGCAATTGCTCGCCATAGACGGCGCGGACATGCTTGCCGGCGGGCAGCATGGTGACAACGATGGTGACACCTTGAACGGCTTCCGCGGCCGATGCCGCGCACGTGCAACCGGCCGCTTCGGCGCGGGCCAGTGCAGCTTCGGACAGATCGAAGGCGGTGACAGCGTAGCCCGCCTTCACCAGATTGGCGGCCATGCCGCCGCCCATATTGCCAAGGCCGATGAAGCCGATGCTGCTCATGTCCATCCTCTCCTATTATCGTGTCAGGCGTCGACCGCTGCCTGGGGCAGAGGCGTCCAGCGCTCGCCGTCCGGCAGCGGCGCGAAGATCGCGTCGACCAGCTGGTCGGTCACGGCCTCCACCGTTGGCGGGTTCCAGCGCGGCTGATTATCCTTGTCGACGATCAGCGCGCGCACCCCTTCGACAATATCGGGTCGAGCAATTATGCGGCAGGCAAGATCATATTCCATCGCCATATTGTCGACGAAGCGGGTCAGGCGGCTGGCCTGCGCCAGTTGCCGCAGCGCGACCTTCATCGTCTGGGGCGATTTGGTGTCGAGCGCAGCGATCTGCGCCTGCGCCCAGTCCGACCCGTCGGCACGCAAGGCGGCATAGATATCCTCCAACCGGTCGCTGGCGAACAGCCGGTCGATATCCGGCAGGCGGGCGGCGAAATGGCTGTCGGACGGGGTGACGGCGAAGCCCGCCAGCACGGCGCCGATATCGGTCGAGTCGGCAATGATCGCGGCCTTCGCCTCCTCCAGCCGGTCGCTCGGCACATAGTCGGTGGCAAGGCCGAGCGCGATCGCGTCCGCCCCGTCGATGCGCGCGCCCGTGACGGCAAGATAGCGTCCCGATCGGCCCGGCAGGCGGGAAAGATACCAGCCGCCGCCGACATCGGGGAACAGGCCAATGCCGGTTTCCGGCATGGCATAGACGGTGCGTTCGGTCGCGACGCGATGGCGCGCCGGCTGGGCGATGCCGACGCCGCCGCCCATGGTGATGCCGTCCATGAAGGCGATCACCGGCTTCCCATAGGTGAAGAGCAGATGGTTGAGGCGATATTCGGTCGCGAAGAAATCGCGCGCCGCCAGATTGTCACCGGCCGCGCTCTCCGCGATCAGGCGGATGTCGCCGCCGGCGCAGAAGCCGCGCCCTTCGGCATGATCGATCATCACCGCACGGATCGCCGGATCATCCTGCCAGGCGAGCAGCGCGTCGGTCATGGTCGCGCACATGGCGCGGGTCAGCGCATGGATCGCCTTGGGCCGGTTCAACCGCAGGCGGCCGACGCCGCCTTCCACCGTAATCAGCACATCGTCGGTCATGGTCATCCCCTTCAGGCCTTGAGCAGTTCGCGGGCGGTGATCATGCGCATGATCTCGTTCGTGCCCTCCAGGATGCGGTGGACCCGCAGGTCGCGCCAGATGCGCTCGACCGGATAGTCCATCAGATAGCCATAGCCGCCATGGAGTTGCAGCGCGCGGTCGGCCACGGCCGATCCGGTGTCAGTTGCAAAGCGCTTGGCCATGGCGGCGAACTTGGTCTTGTCGGGCGCGCCCTCGCTCACCTTGGCGGCGGCGAGATAGAGCAAGGCACGGGCGGCCTGAAGCTCGGTCTCCATGTCGGCCAGGGCGAACTGGGTATTCTGGAAATCGGCGATCGCGCGGTCGAACTGGCGCCGTTCGCGGGTGTAGCCCACGGCCTCGTCCAGCGCGCGCTGGGCACCACCGAGCGAGCAGGCGCCGATGTTGAGCCGCCCCCCATCGAGCCCGGCCATGGCGATGGCAAAGCCCTGCCCTTCCGCGCCGACACGATTGCCGACCGGCACACGCACGGCGTCGAAATTGACCTGGGCAGTGGGCTGCGAATGCCAGCCTAGCTTGCGCTCCTGCGCGCCGAAGCTGACGCCTTCCATGTCCTTTTCGATCACCAGGCAGCTGATGCCCTTGGGGCCATCCTCGCCGGTGCGGACCATCACGACATAGATATCATTTTCGCCGCCGCCCGAAATGAACGCCTTGGAACCGGTGACGACATAATGGTCGCCATCCCGCACCGCGCGGGTGCGCAGCGACGCCGCATCGGAACCGGCGGACGGTTCGGTGAGGCAATAGGAGGCGATCGTCTCGCAGGTGACGAGCGACGGGAGATAGCGCTGCTTCACCGCCTCGTCGCCGAAGCGGTCGATCATCCAGGCGGCCATATTGTGGATCGAGATGAAGGCCGATGTGGAGGGACAGCCATAGGCCATGGCTTCCATGATGAGCGCGGATTCAAGCCGGCCAAGACCGATGCCGCCGCTCTCTTCCGACACATAGATGGCGCCGAAGCCCAGTTCGGCGGCCTGGCGGATGGTGTCGCGGGGAAAATGATGATCTTCGTCCCACTTGGCCGCGTGGGGCGTGATCGCATCGGCGGTGAAGCGCTGCGCCAATTCCTGCACGGCGCGCTGCTCGTCGGTGAGGTCGAACTGGGTCATGGGGCTTGTCTCATTCTTTCCATTCGTCATGCCGGACTTGGTCCGGCACCCATTAGCGCGACGGGGATATGCAGCGTCAACCTGAAGCGCCATGCCCGGGGAGGCTTCATCGCCTCCCCGCTTCCCCTCACCCCATGGTCGGGATGACGAAGGCGCTATCGCCGGTGGCGCCGCCGTCGGGCCAGCGCTGGGTGACGGTCTTCACTTTCGTGAAGAACTTAACGCCTTCCATGCCGTGCTGGTTGGTGTCGCCAAAGGCGCTGCGCTTCCAGCCGCCGAACGTATGATAGGCGACCGGCACCGGGATCGGCACATTGATGCCGACCATGCCGACATTGACCCGCGCGGCAAATTCGCGCGCGGCATGGCCGTTGCGGGTGAAGATGGCGACGCCATTGCCATATTGATGGTCGCTCGGCAGGCGCAGCGCATCCTCGAAGCTGTCGGCGCGCACCATCTGGAGCACCGGGCCGAAAATCTCCTCCTGATAGCTGCGCATCTGCGGCGTCACCCGGTCGAACAAAGTCGGGCCGACGAAGAAGCCCTGTTCATGGCCCTGCAGCGTGAAGCCGCGGCCGTCGACGACCAGTTCGGCGCCTTCATCGACGCCCATCTGGATATAGCTCTCGATCTTCGCCTTGTGCGCGGCGGTGACGACCGGGCCATAATGGGCGTCGGCATCGGTCGAGACGCCGACCCGCAGCGCATCGATCGCCGGGATCAACTTCTCGCGCAGGGCGATCGCCGTCGCCTCGCCCACCGGCACCACCACCGGCAGCGCCATGCAGCGCTCACCAGCCGAACCGAAGGCCGCACCGGCGAGGTCATTCACCACTTGGTCGAGATCGGCGTCGGGCATGACGATGCCGTGATTCTTGGCGCCGCCCATCGCCTGGACGCGCTTGCCCGCCTCGACACCGCGGCGGTAAACATAATGGGCGATGTCGGACGAACCGACGAAGCTGACCGCCCGGATCTCCGGATGGTCGAGGATCGCGTCGACCATTTCCTTGTCGCCATGGACAACCTGCAACACGCCGTCGGGCAGGCCCGCCTCACGCATCAGTTCCGCTAGGCGCACGGGGACGCTAGGGTCGCGCTCGCTGGGCTTGAGGATGAAGGCGTTGCCGCAGGCGATGGCGACGCCGAACATCCACATCGGGATCATCGCCGGGAAGTTGAACGGGGTGATGCCAGCGACCACGCCGAGCGGCTGGCGCATCGAATAGACGTCGATGCCGGGGCCGGCGCCCTGGGTATATTCGCCCTTGAGCACATGGGGGATGCCGCAGGCGAATTCGATCACCTCCAGCCCGCGCTGGATATCGCCCTTTGAGTCGGCAATCACCTTGCCATGTTCGGAACTGAGCAGATGGGCCAGTTCGTCCATATTCTGTTCGACCAGCGTCTTGAACGCGAACATGACGCGAGCGCGGCGCTGCGGGTTGGTCGCGGCCCAGGCTGGCTGGGCGGCAACTGCGGCCGCCATGGCAACATCAAGATCAGCCTGGGTGCCGAGGCGCACCTGCGCCTGCACGGTTCCACCATTGGGGTCGAAGACGTCGCTGGTGGGGCCGCCGTCACCTGCCGAATGACCGCTGATGACATGATCGATGATACGCATGGTCCATCCTCTCCAATATGCTTTGGAGCGCGCTGCGATCACCCTGACGCAAGTCGCGCGCGCCAACTTCTTTTGTCGCATCGTTTGAAGCGGAAAACCGGTTCCCACTTTTCCGCACGATGCTTTCACCCCGCCTTGCAGCATATCAGAAATGCAGGCAAGCTGACGGATATGCATATTCATCCTGCAAAAATGCCGCACCCATGAATTGGGACGATCTGCGCCTGTTCCTAGCGGTGGCACGTACCGAGCGGCTGAGCGCGGCGGCGGCGATGACGAAGATGGACGCCACCACCATCTCGCGGCGGATCAAGCGGCTGGAGCAGGCGCTGGAGCAACGATTGTTCGAGCATACGCCGGCCGGCCATGTGCTGACCGACCATGGCACCCGTCTGCTGGAACAGGCCGAGCGGATGGAGGCGGCGGCGCTGGGGGTGCAGCGGAGCGGCAGCGCGGCCGGCGCGCAGATGGCCGGGACGATCCGCCTGAGCGCGTCGGAAGGCTTTGGCAGCCGGGTGATCGCGCCCCATCTGCGCAGCTTCACCGCCGATCATCCCCGGATCGAGATCGACCTGGTGGCGTCGAGCGGCTTCCTCAACCCCTCCCGGCGCGAGGCGGACATCGCGGTGATGCTGGCCCGGCCCAAGACCGGCCCGCTGATCACCCGCAAGCTGACCGACTATCATCTCGGCCTTTATGCCACACCCGCTTATCTGGACGGCGCGCCGCCGTTGAAGGCCAAAGGCGACCTGCCGCGCCATGTGCTGGTCGGCTATGTCCCCGATCAGATCTATGCGCCCGAACTGCGCTATCTGGCGGAGGTCGATGCCCGGCTGGAACCGGCGATCCGGTCGAGCAGCATCAATGCCCAGGCGGAGATCATCGCCAGCGGCGCGGGCTGCGGCATCCTGCCCTGCTTCATCGGCGACGCCATGGCGGGGCTGGTCCGCGTGCTGCCCGAAGCGGTCGATATCCAGCGCAGCTTCTGGCTGGTGGTGCCCCGCGACCTGCGCGGCATTGCCCGGATCGACCAGTTTGTCGGCTGGCTGGTGGCGACCAGCGAGCGGTTGCGGCCGATGATGCTGGGCGTGGGTTAGGACGGCGGGATCGCCGTGCGGCCGATCCGGGACCGCTCGAACCCCCAGAGCAGGGCGCTGGCGATCAGCCAGCCGATGAGCCAGGGCCAGGACGGGCCGGGAACGGCGCGCGCGGCAGCAACGGAATCCGTCTTCTGATCGGCGCCTTGCAGCAGGGTCATGGCCTGACGCATCTGCGCGGTACGCAAGGCCGGCAAGGCGTTGGCGGGATAGATATAGACAGTCGCCGCCGAGCCATCCGTCCGGCGCAACTGATGCCAGCCCGCCCGATCGGGCCACCAGGCAGCGCAATCGCCGGTCGCGGGATCGATCGCCAAGGGCGCGCCATCGACACGGGCGCCCGGCTTCAGGCCGCACAGGCTGATCCGCTCGCCCACCCAGGCCGGGTCGGTGAAGGCGGGAACAGACCCCGGTGCCGGGCGCACGACGGCGGTCATCATCCGCCCCCACCAGTCGCCATAAAGATCGCCCCGGCCGCTCAGCACCAGGCCGAAGCTGTCGAGGCCGGTCCAGACTGCGACCCGGCCCGCGCCGAGCGCGCGCCAGGCGGCGAGCGGCGTGCCGGCAGCATCCTGCACCAGCGGTACCACGTCGCCGCCGGCCGGAATGCCATCCATGCGGGTCGCTTCGGGCAGAAGGTCATCGCCGATATTGAGGTCAGCGGGGATATCGGCGCTGCCGATGCCGGTACGGGTGCGGGTGCGATCGGCGGCCAGCGGCGCCGGCAGGGCGATCGGCGCGACGCCATTGCCCCCGGACAGATCGAAACCGAGCGCGCGCCACTGGCCGCGCAGCGCGCCGTCGGCCGGGCCGCTGCCGCGCAGCAGCAGGCCCATGCCGCCCCGTAATGCCTCCAGCACCGCGCCGCGTCCGCCACCCAGGCCGGACCAGGCGCGATCGTCGGCGACCAGCAGGTCATAGCGGCGCAGGGTGGCGGCGTTGATCGCCACCGGTGCGTCGCCCAGCGCAACCCCGCCGCCCGCGCTCATGTTGACGGTGACGGCATAGCCGGCGTCGGTCGCCCAGCGGCGCAGATATTTGACCTCCGGCCCCGGCGCCCCGGCCAGGATCAGCAGGCGCGGCGCGGCATCACCCTCGACCAGCAGGGGCACGACCGCCTGCTCGACCAGCCCGCCATCGGCGCGGCGCAGGCGCAAGGTGAATTCGGCGGTGCCGGCGGCGCGCGCGGTGCCGGTCAGGCTGAAACGCCCATCACCATCCACAGGGGCGGCGTCGGTGACGCGCCCGGCGGGATCGAGCAGTTCGACCTGTGCCTTGCGCAGGCCGGCCACCTGCCCGCCGACGGCGAAGGTTGCGCCCGGCGCGATCCGTTCGGGCTTGGCCAGGGCGATCAGGCCAGGACGGGCCGGTGGCGGCGTGTAATCGATCGCCAGCCCCCGTGCGACTTCGCGGTCGCGGGCGACTAACCCCTGCCCCAGGATGACGAGGCGGCGCGTGTCGGGATAGCGGCGCAATGCGGTCGCCAGATCCGGCATCGCCTGCGCGCCCGCTATGTCCGGCGCTTCGGGCAGCGCGACCAGATGCGCGCCCTTGCCGGCCGCAGCGAAGCGCGAACTGCCCTGGGTCGCGACGGTCAGGGTGCCGCCTGCCAACGGTAGCGCGGGCGGGAACAGGCCGAAATAGAGGAGCAGCGCGACAACCGGCTGGAGCATCAGTAGGGCAGCGAAGCGCCATACGCGCGCGCCCAGATCGGCGGCCGAACGCTGCCACAGCAGCAGCCTAGCCCAGCCGACCAGCACGGCGACGCCGAGGAGCAGCGTGGTGATGGCTTGCGCATTCATGGCCGTCGCCCGATCGCGCCGAGATAGCGGGCGCCGGCAGCGTCGGCCGGGCGCCGCCGCGCCACGCCGCCCTGCGGCCGCTCCATCGCCATCCACAATTGCGCGCGCAGCTTGTCGCGACAGGCGGCGCAGGCCGGATCGCGCCGCACGGCGTCGATCGCGCCGCTCAATGCCAGCGGATCGGGCAGGCGCGTGGCGTTGGCCCGCGCCCAGCCCTCCAGCGCATCGAGCGGCACCGATCCCTGCGCCAGCCCGCGCCAGGCGGCGGCGGCCGGGCCATCATCGCCCTCGACCGCAACCAGCGGCTCGAAATGGCCGGCTATCCCCTCGCGCTTGCCGGTCATGCGCCGGGCGGGGTCGATCGGCGGCAGTTCCGGGCCGACGCGCGACAGGAAGATGCGGGTCGCCTGCTGCACGTCCTTGATGAAGCGCAGCGCCTTGTAGGCGAAGGGCAAGGCCAGGTCCGGTCGGCCCTGCTTCAACTGCATTTCCGACTGCCACATCTCATCCACCGCCTGTTTCAGGATCGCACGGGTTTCCGGGTCCAGGCTGGAGGCGGGCGATTCATCGTGCGGATGGCCGAACTCAGCGAGCACATCCTCCTTCTCGCCAAAGACATTGGGTGTCGCGACCGGCGAGCCATGATCATGGCCGTCGCCCTCGCTGTGGCCATCCGCATCGGCGGTCGGCAGGCTGGGTTCGCCTTCGCTCTCGCCCCCCAGGAACTGGCTATAGCGGCCGCGCAGGATTTTCTGGTCGTTGCCGATGCCGTTGGATTGCGACAGATATTTGTCGGCCGACAGGCTGCGTTTGCGCTTCAGCAGCGCCTCGGCATCAATGATGATCTGGCGCTGGCTGCGGAAATAGGCCGGCAAAGTGGTGTTGACCATACCCTGCAGGCCGCCGCTTTCGGGCGCCTTGGCCGCGGGCCAGCGCAGGATGACGCTGGGGCCGCGCACTTCCTGCGGCGACGGCGCGCGATTGTCGCGCACGATGATCTGCACCACCATGTCGCCGCCGGCCGAAAAGCCAAGCGCACCGAAATCGAGGCGCGGAGCAAAGCGCCGGTCGCGCGCCGGGCCGGTGCCGGACACCGCGATCTCGCGCTCGGTGAAGCGGATATTCTCGCCCTCGCCGATCGCCAGGGTGATGCGCAGCCGGGCGGTGGCGGCGACGCCAAAGTCATCGGTCGCGGCGAAAACGGGCGTCCAGCTACGCTGGCCGGGCGTTACCATGTTGAGGCTCGCGGCGGGCGCGATCAACTTCACCTGCGGCGGCGCATCGGCCACGCCGTCGATCCGGTGCAACGGCGGCAGCGGCCCGCGCCCGGAGGCAGGGTCGACACGATAGAGGAAGGAGGCGTCGAGCGTGCGGCTGGCGATCCAGTGATCGCCATCACGGCGCAGCGCCACGCCCGCCCCGCCCAGCGGCAGCAGCGCCGGCGCATTTGCCTGCGGGTCGAAGCGGAAGGTCCATTCGAGGCGCGATCCGAGCGGTGCGCGGGCGTCGAGCTTGGCCTCATCACGGAGCGGCAGGCCGGTATAAGCGGGCGGGATGATACGCAGATTTTGCGCGACCAGGCGCGGGATGCCGGGCTTTGCGGCTATGCCCTCGGCGGCGGGGGCGAGGATGACCGGTTTATCGCTGCTACGAGGCCAGAGCAGCAGGGCGGCGATGCCGAGCAAGGCCACGGCCCAGAGCGCGACGATCGAACGGCGCGACCAGTCCGGCGCCAGTTCCTTCGGCATGCCCTGCCCGAGCCGCCGATCAAGGCGGGATCGTTGCAGCCGTTGCAGCGGCCCCAGTGCCTGCGGGTCGGCAAAGAGCAGCCCGCTGCTATCCTCCAGATCGGCGCGGCTGGCATCGAGACGGCGGACCAGCCAGGCCTGATCGAAACGCTGGGCGCGGCGGACGATGAGGGTGCCAAGCAGGCCAGCGCCGAGCAGCAACAGGATTGCGGCCGGCACCAGTCCGGCGAAACGCCAGACCAGCGCACTTGCCAGCAGAAGGATCGGCAGGCCGAGCAGCAACGTGTCGAGGCGCACGCGCCGACGGCTGGGCGTTAGCCAGGTCGAGAGCAGGGCGTCGGCACTCATGGCGCGATCGCCCGCTTGCGGCTGGTGGCGAACCAGCGTTCGACCAACAGCAGCGCCGCGATCAGCAGCGCCACCCAGGGGCGCAAGTCGGCCGGCGGTTGCGAATAGCCGCGTCCGCCGGTGAGTGGCGAATAGGCGGCGGCATCGGCACGCTGCGGCGCCATGCTGGGCGGCTGGATCAGCGCGCGCAGGCGGGCGGGGAAATCGGCCTCCAGCAATTGCGGCATCTGCGCGGGCTGCAACGGGCGGCTGAAACGGAGCAGCCGGCCCTTGCCGATCGGCACCGCCTCCACCAACGGCCGGGCAAGATCATCCTGCCACAAGGGCGTGGGCGTCGCGCCCTGGGGCAACAGCGCATCGGAGGCGACGATCGCCTGCCCGCCCTGCGCAATCCAGCGTTGCAGCGCTTCGGGCAAGCTGCCTCCGCTCATCCAGAACAAGATCCTGTCCGAGGGCGGCAGTGGCGCGTTGAGCGGGCCGCTGTCGACGTCGGCCGGCTCGCCCGCCGGCTGCCAGGCAAGCGCGGCGGCAAAGAGGTAGCGCAGTCCGGCGGCATGGCCCGCGTCGGCGCGGATCGCGATCGACGGCAGCTTCACTGGCACCGGCTTGCCCGCCAGCATCGCGCCGGGGACGATGCGCCAGTCGACCTTGCGCGAAAGGCGCGGCCGCTCCGCATCGGCGCCCTGGAGCATCTGCGGCACGATGATAGTGAGCGGCGCGCCCTGCGGCAGCTCAGCGTCCAGCTGGCGCAGCAGACTGGCGAACGGGATGGCGTCGGTCGCGAGCGGCTTGCCCGCTTCGACGCGGGGATAGCCGAGCGCCAGCCAATGTGCCCTGCCATCGGCCAGTGCCTTGTCGTCCACCGCCGCCGGATCGACGCCGGGCGTCAGCGCGAGATAGGGCTGCTTGCTCGCCGCGCCGAAAAGCACCGGATGGGCGAGCCACAGCACGACCAGCGCCAGCAGGGCGAGGCGCAGGGCCAGCAGCAGCCATTCGTCGAAACGCAGGCGAGAACGCGGCTTGGGCTTCTGCCGCAGCCAGCGCAGCGCGGCGAAATCGGTCGGCAGTTGCTCGCTGCGCCGGGCGATATGGATCGCGAACGGGATCAGCAGCGCCAGCAGGCCGGCCAGCGCGGCGGGGAGCAGCAAGGCGGGCGTCATGAATATTCGGCCGCGTCATGGGCGCCGAACAGGCGGCGCAGCGGCAGGTCGATCGGCTCGTCCAGCACATGGGTCGCGCGGCGGATGCCGACCGCATCGAGACGCGCATGCAGCTCCGCGCGCGCCTGCCCGAAGCGGCGCAGAAATTCGGCGCGCAGCGCGGCGCCGTCCCCCAGCAGTTCCTCGCCGGTTTCGGGATCACGAAAGCGATAGCCGCCGTCGAACGGAAAATCCCGCTCGCCCACGGTCAGCATCTCGATCACCAGAACCTCGCGCCCGGCGGCCGACAGCTTCTCGACCAGATCGATCGCGCCGGGCTCGAAACAGTCGCTGAGCAAAATCACCAGATCATGCGCGCCGATCCGTTCCCAGACCGGTGCCAATTGCGCTTCGGCGGCAAAGCCCCCCTCGGCGCGCAGCGGCAGCATGTCGAGCAGCAGCCTGTCGCGCTGGCGCAGGCCGGTGGCGGGCGGCAACAGGCGCAGCCCGGTGTCGGACAGCGCCATCCAGCCGAAGCGATCGCCTTGCTGCATCGCCAGTTCGGCGATGCTGGCGGCGATCCCCTTGGCCGCATCGAGACGGCTATAATCGGGCCGGATCGCGTCCACCTGCCCCATCGACGCGCTGGCATCGGTCAATATCCAGACCGCGACCGGGCTTTCCCGTTCCGCTTCCCGAACGAAGAATTTGTCCGACCGGGCATAGAGTTTCCAGTCGATCTGGCGCAGTTCGTCGCCCGGCTCATAGGCGCGATATTGCGCGAATTCGAGGCCCGCGCCCCGGCTGTGACTGTGATGCAAGCCCAGGCCATGCGATCCCACCGCCCGGCGCGTGAGCAGGCGCAGGCTTTTGAGCCGGCTGCGCACGTCTGGGGGGATGAAATCGGCCATGATTGCGCGTCCGGATCAGCCGAGCGGCACGGCGCGGACGAGCGCGGCGACGACATCGTCGGCGCTCTTCCCCTCGGCTTCGGCGGCGAAGGACAGCAGCAGGCGGTGGCGCATCACCGGTCCGGCCAGCGCGACGATATCCTCACGCGTCGCCGCCAGACGACCCTGCAGCAGCGCACGCGCCTTGGCCGCCAGGATCAGCGACTGGCCGGCACGTGGCCCCGCGCCCCATTTCACATATTTGCGGATCTCGTCCGGTGCGCCCTCGCCCGGACGGCTGGCGCGCACGATGCGCGTCACCCAGCGCAGCAGATCCTCGCCGAAATGCACGTCGCGCACCAGTTTCTGCAGCGCCAGCACCTCCTCCCCCTGCATCACCGCCGGCACCACGCCCGGCTTGGCGCCGGTGGTCTGGGCGAGGATGTCATGCTCCTCCTGCTCGGTCGGATAATCGACCCGGATATGCAGGAGGAAACGATCGAGCTGCGCCTCGGGCAGCGGATAGGTGCCGGCCTGTTCCAGCGGATTCTGCGTCGCCAGCACGAAGAAGGGCGAAGGCAGCTGATAGGTGGTGCCGCCATAGCTGACGGTGCGCTCCTGCATCGCCTCCAGCAGCGCCGCCTGGGTCTTGGGCGGGGTGCGGTTGAGTTCGTCGGCCAGTAGCAGGTTGGTGAAGACCGGCCCCTTCTGGAAGCGGAAGCTGCGATGGCCGGTGCCATGATCCTCCTCCAGCAATTCGGTGCCGAGAATGTCGCTGGGCATCAGATCCGGCGTGAACTGCACCCGGCGGAAGTCGAGCTTGAGCGCTTCGCCGAGCGAACGGACCAGCAAGGTCTTGCCGAGGCCCGGCACCCCTTCGAGCAGGCAATGGCCGCCGGCGAGCAGGCCGATCAGCAACTGCTCGACCACCGCCCCCTGCCCCACGATCGCCTGGCCGATCGCTGCGCGCAATTCGCCCAGGCGCGCCAGTTTCTGCTGGATTTCCGCTTCGCTGATATCGGTCATGGTCGGTCTGCTATCCTCGAATAACAATGTCATTCCCGCGAAGGCGGGAATCCATCTCCAAACCTTGCGGCTGGGGATGGCTTGGGAGATGTTTGGAGGAGTCACGTGCCTCCTCCAAACCCGCCTCCGCGGGGATGACGAAAAAGTAGAGCGAAGGCGTCACGACGACAGCGCATACATCACGATATTGACCGCGAACTTGGTATTATCCTCGGCCAGGAAGCGCTTGTTGCGCCAGTCATAGTCCCACTCGCAGCCATAATCCTTGTTGCTGTAGAGAACGCCCAGACGCCCGCTCACCTCTATCCCCTTGAGATAGTCGTGGACCAGATCGTCGCCCCAGCCGTTCAACTCCAGCGCGGTATTGGGCGGCCCGTCGAACGTGAAGAAGCTGCGATAGACCGGATGGGTCCTGGGCAGCGTCTTCAAGCCCTTGGGACCGAAAATCTTGGCCATCTGCGCCTCGAACGAGCGGGCGAACAGGCCGTCTATGTCATGGTTGCAATCGTCCACCAGGACGAAGCCGCCATTGCGAACATAGCGCTCGAAATTACGCCGCTCGGCTTCTGAAAATTCGACCAGCTTGTGCCCCGCCATATAGCAGAAGGGCGCGGTCAGCATCTTCGGGTCCGAAAGGGCAATGACATGCTCCTTCGGGTCGACCCGCAGCGTCGTATAATCGATCAGCGAGGTGATGAGGTTGGACGGCATGCGCTGGTCGACATCCCAGTCGCCCGAGTCATAGCGCAGCCGCGTGAACCAGAAATCATAGCCTCCCGCGGCGGCAAGGGGACGGGCCAGCATTGCGCCAGCCAGACCGCCCGCCATCAACCGAAGAAACTCGCCGCGTGTCATCAAAGCTAATCGAACGCCCAATCTGCATAATCCTCCCCCATCGGGGGGAGGGGGACCATTTGCGCAGCAAATGGTGGAGGGGTGTCCTGCCATCGATAGAGTGACACCCCTCCGTCTGGCCTTCGGCCAGCCACCTCCCCTTCACAGGGGAGGATTATGGGTTGCTTCCTGCCTTACACCGCGTCCGAGAGCGAGGTGAAGGTGAAGTCGCGCAGCTTCATCGGCGGCACGACGATGTTCATCGACACTTCGTCCGGCGGCACCCGGACCGGGCGACCCAGCTCTTCGACATTGTTGAGCATGATCACCGGGCTCTCGTTAAACCGGAAATTCTTGATCGGATACTTGATCTGGCCGTTCTCGACATAGAAGGTGCCGTCGCGGGTCAGGCCGGTCAGCAGCACGGTCTGCGGGTCGACCATGCGGATATACCAGGTGCGGGTGACAAGCACGCCGCGCTCGGTCGAGCGGACCAGATCGGCGGTGGTCTTGGTGCCGCCGGTCATCAGGATATTGCCCATCTGGCCGATCGCAGGCTTGCCCTGCTTGCTTGCCCAGTAGCGGCTGTAATTGAGGTTGGTGACCTTGCCGTCCTTGACCATGTCGACGCGCTGGCGCGCGAGGCCATCATCGTCCCAGGGCAGGCAGGGCGCGACCGGATCCCACGGGTCAGTGTAGAAATTGACCTGCGGCCCGAACACCTGTTCGCCGAGCTTATTGCCCCCGCCCTTCTTCGACAGGAAGCTGCGGCCCTCGTCCGCCTCGCGCGCGCCGAAGAAGTAGAACATGAAGCCGATCAGGCCTGCGGCCGCCATCGGTTCCAGGATCACGGTATATTTGCCCGGCTCCAGCGCCTTGGCTTCGGACGAGGCCGACGCCTTGCGCATCGCGATCTGGATGTCGCTGTCCGCCTTGAAGCGGGTTGCGTCCTGCGTGTCGGTGCCGACCCAGCCGGAGCCCCGGCCATCCTCGGTGCGGACGGTGCAGGTATAATCCAGCATGGTCGAGCGCTGATAGCCGAAATTGCCCTTGCTGTTGGCGATCGCAACGAAGCTCTGATTATCCTCCAGATAGCCGGCCGCGATCAGCTTCTGCGACTTGCAGGCGCTGATCGAAGTCGATGCCACCTGGGCGCGATATTCCGGCGTGATGTCGGCGGTCGACTGGGCGAAGGTCGGGCTGGCCTTGTAGGCCTGCCTGTCCACCGCCGGCATGAATTCCGGATTGTCCGGGGCCAGATTGGCCAGTGTTTCGGCCCGGCGCACCACGCGTTCCAGCGAGGCGTCGTCGAACTGGTTGATGGTGGCTGTGCCGACCTTCTTGCCATAGGCGACCTGCACCGCCAGCTCGATATCGTCGGTCAGGCCAGCGGTCGACACGTCGTTGCGGGCAAAGCGGATATTGCCCTGGATCTTGCCGGTCAGTTGAGCGCTGCACTCGTCGGCCTTCGACATGGCGACGACCTTGGTCAGGATTTCCTTGGCCTGCGCTTCGGTAAAGATGCTCATTTTCTGTCTCCCCTAAAGCGTCAACCGAGCGAACGCGCGGTGTTGATGACGTTGATGCCGTTGAAGCGCGCGGTCGAAGACCCATGCGACACGGCGGAGACCTGGGCCGGCTGGCCCTTGCCGTCGAAGAAGGAACCACCCAGGCGATAGTCGCTCTGGTCGCAGACGCCGACGCAGGCATTCCAGAATTCCGGCGTGCGGATCTGGTAGGCGACATCCTCGATCTGCTGGGTGATCTTGCCGTTCTTGATCTCGTAGAAGAGCTGGCCGCCAAACTGGGCGTTGTAGCGCTGCTGGTCGATCGAGAAGCTGCCATCGCCGATGATGTAGATGCCGTCCTCGACTTGCCCGATCATGTCCGCGACGCTCTGCTTGGTCTTGCCCGGCTCAAGGCTCACGTTCGCCATGCGCTGGAACTGCACGTTGGACCAGCTGTCGGCATAGGCGCAGCCGTCCGATTCCTTCTTGCCCTCGATATGGGCCTGGTCACGGATCGCCTGGTAACCGACCAGCTTGCCGTCGCGGATCAGATCCCACTTCTTGGTCTTCACGCCCTCATCATCATAGGCGACCGCGCCCAGGCTGCCGGGCTGCACCTTGTCGGCGACGATGTTCACCTTGTCGCTGCCATATTGGAAATGCGCCTGCAGCTTGTCCATCGTGGCGAAGCTGGTGCCGGCATAATTGGCCTCATAGCCCAGCACGCGGTCCAGCTCGAGCGGATGGCCGACGGATTCGTGGATGGTGAGCCAGGTGTGCGACGGATCGAGCACCAGGTCATATTTGCCCGGCTTGACCGACGGCGCCTTGAGCTTGGCGCGCGCCTGCTTGGCGGAGGCGATCGCGTCCTCCTTCATGTCATAGCTGTTGCCATAGACGGTGACGCCATTGGGCAGCACGGTCTTGCCGCTGGCGGCGCCGTCGAGATATTCGAAGCCCAGGCCCATCGGCGAGGACAGGCCCTCGCGCGTGCGGAACTTGCCGCTGGTCTTGTCGACCGCGGTGACCGTCATCGGCGCCCAGATGCGGTGGACATCCTGGTCGATATAGCTGCCATCGGTGCTGGCGAAATATTTCTGCTCATTGACTAGGAACAGGATCGAATTGATGAAGTCGGCGCCCGCGTCCATGGCGGCGGCGTTCACGCCCATCAGCAGGTCAACCTTGTCCTTGATCGGCACAGCCATGCTGTTCTTGACGATCGGCGTCTTCCAGCTGACCTCGCCCGCGCCCTTGACCGGGGCGAGCTGGACCGGGGCGCTCTGCTGCGGCGCATTGGCCTTGGCAATGGCGACGGCCTGCTGCGCGGCCTTGGCGACTGCTTCCTTGCTCAGCTCATTGGTGGCGGCGAAACCCCAGGCGCCATTGGCCAGCACGCGGATACCGACACCGGTGGATTCGGTGTTGACGATATTCTCGACATTCTTTTCGCGGGTGATGACGAACTGGCGCAGGTAGCGGCCGACGCGCACGTCGCAATAGCTGGCGCCGGCGCTCTTGGCCGCGTTCATCGCGGCGTCGGCCAGCCCCTTCTTGAAGCCGACGTCGAGCGCGCTGTTCAGATCCTCTGCTGCAATGACCTTGCCGAAAAAGGACGGCAGGACGAGCCCGCCGACACCCAAAGTGCCAAAGGCCAGGAAGTCGCGTCTATGCAAGATAGCCTCCACTGGAATGCCCGCAGATCGCGGGTCTGTCTTGTCGCGAAGGCCACCCCCTTGGCACCCCCCGCGTGAATGGCGCGGATCATTGCGAGCCGGACAGATGAGGTCAAACGGCTTTTCCGGACGACAGGGCGTGGCATGCGGGCTTTCGACCAACCGGCAACACAGGCCGACGAACGACATGTCGTCAGGCGCATCCCGATCGAAGCAGGATTGTGCCGCAGAAATTCCGCATGCTTATCGGTCAGTTAGCGGAGAATCTCCGTCGACGCCCCGCCGGCCATGCCCAGAGAGGATTGTGATCAATGCAGCTTGAGGCGCGGGCGCACGAAGCGGTTGATATGGCTCACCAGGATCAGCGCCGGGCCGCGTATCTTGCCGTGAACAGCGAGCAGATGCATGCGATAGAGCGACATATAGACGAAGCGGGCGAGCCGCCCTTCCACCGCCATGCGCCCCCCGACCAGCTTGCCCATCAGCGATCCGACCGTCGAATAGCGGCTGAGCGACACCAGCGAGCCATGATCCTTGTAGACGAAGCTCCTGAGCGGGCGATCGGCCATCAGCCGGCCAAGATTGGCGAACACCGTGTCGGCCATCTGATGCGCGGCCTGCGCGCGCGGCGGGATCGGCCGATCAGCGCCCTGCGGCGTGTAGGAGGCGCAATCGCCCATCGCGAAGACGCGGTCGTCGGCCAGGCTCTGTAGCGTCGGGCGCACGATCACCTGTCCGGCGCGGGACAGTTCCAGCCCATCCAGGCCATCGCGGATCGCCGCCGCCTTGACCCCGGCGGCCCAAACCTGAAGATCGGCGGGGACGAAGCCGCCATCCTTCGTTTCCATTCCCTCAGGCGTGGAGGCGGTGACGGCGACGCCGGCACGGACCTTGACGCCCAGCACCTCCAGTTCCTCCCGCGCGGCATCGGCCAGCCGATCCGGCAAGGCCGGCAGGATGCGCGGCCCGGCCTCCAGCAGGGTGACGTCGAGCCGCTGGCGATCGAACACTTCCAGCCCATAATAGCCCAGCGCATCGGCGGCATTATAGAGTTCGGCCGCCAGTTCGACCCCGGTGGCGCCGCCGCCGACGATCGCGATCCGCACCCGCGCATCCGACGCGGGATCGGCCGACATGGCCCGCGACACGCGCAGGCAATGGTCGAGCAACTGGTCCCTGAAACTGTCGGCCTGGGTGCGACTGTCGAGGAACAGGCAATTGTCGGCGACGCCCGGCGTCCCGAAATCATTGGTGACCGATCCATAGGCCAGCACCAGATAGTCGTAACGCACCGAATGGGCGCTCACCACCTCGCGCCCTTTGGGATCGAATACCGGCGCGATATGGACCCGCCGCGCGGCCCGATCGATGCCCTGCAACGTGCCATAAAGATAGCGATAGCCCCAGCGGTGGCAGTGGCTGCGATAGCCGACCTCGTCCAGGCTGGCGTCAAGCGACCCGGTCGCGACCTCGTGCAGCAGCGGCTTCCAGATATGGGTGCGGTTGCGATCGATCAGGATGATGTCATGCCGCTTGCGGCCATAGCGAGCACCAAGCTTGCGCGCGAGTTCGAGGCCGGCGGCACCGCCGCCGACGATGACGATCTGGGTCTTCTTGCCGGGGATCAAGCGCATTCCTCCTCGATCGACAGGCCGGCGAAGCGCGTTCCGGCGCGCCGGTTGTGCATTGCAATAGGCCGCCCGGCGTCGCAAAGCGAGGCGTGGACAAGCAGAATTTCACCGAACGCAACCGGCGCGACATCGTCGCGATCGCCACCCAGCATTTCGCGGAAAAAGGCTATGCCGGCGCGCGGGTGGACGAAATCGCGGCCGCGACCGCGACGTCCAAGCGGATGATCTATTATCATTTCGGCAGCAAGGACGGGCTCTATCGCGCGGTCCTCACCGAAGCCTATCGCGGCATCAGATCGGCCGAGCTGGAGGCCGAACTGGGCGACCTGCCGCCGCTCGCTGCGCTGGAGCGGCTGACCGCCCTCACCTTCGACTATCATTTCAACCATCCCGAACTGGTGCGGCTGGTGATGGACGAGAATATCCGGGGTGGTCCGCATGTCGGCGAGATTTCGGAAGGGCATAATGAGATCGTCCTGCCCAAGACCCAGGCACTGATCGATCGCGGCATTGCCGATGGCAGCTTCCGCGCCGGGCTGGATGCGGTCGACCTGCACATGACGATCAGCGCCCTCGCCTTCTACTTCGTGTCCAACCGCCACAGTTTCCACGCGATCTTCGGCGTCGACATGACCAGCGAAGTGGCGGCCGAGCGGCGCCGCGCGCAGGTGATCGACAATGTGCTGCGCTACTGCCGGGCAGACGCCTGAAGGCTGGGCCGAGACCATGGACAGGATCAGAACTGCATCTTGACCTGGCCGCCCAACGCCAGCGCATCATTGGTGCGGCGATAGGAAAAGGCGCCGGGATCGAGAATATATTGGACGTCCGGCCGGATGCTGAGCCAGCGCCGCAGCTGGATGCCATAGCTCATCTCGATCGCGGTTTCGCCCACCGGCAGCGCGGCATAGCCGCCGGGAATAGCCTGCGCATCGGCGGCTGCGCGGCGCAGGCGCGGATTGACCTGCGCATGGACGATGCCGATCGAGATGCTGTCGGCGTCGCGGCCGGCAAAGGTGCCGGTCTTGACCAGCCCGGCCGCATACCAGTGGGTGATCTGGGCCGACGCCTCCGGATTGGCGGTGAACTGGGCGAAGATGGAGAGGCCGCGATTGCCCGTTCCTTCGCGCAGGATCATCTGGTCGGCCAGCGCATAGACGCCATAGCGGCCCCGCAGCATGCCCTGCTCGCCGCGCCGGGCGGCGCGTGACGTGTCATAATAGGCGCCGATCTTGTAATGACCCGGCAGCACATGGCTGCCCGGCGCGATGCCCGGATCATATTCCAGCTCCAGTGGTAGCAGCACGCCGGTCATGCCGCTGGCAAAGGGGCGGAAGGCATTGTCGGGATCGTTCAGGCGCGGATTGACCTGATAGACGCCGGTGCGCAGCGCGAGATCCGGCCGGATGCGATAGCGCACCGCCGCGCCCCAGCGGGCATTGGGATAATTATACCATCCGCTATTGCCCGATTCCGACAGTGGATGGGCACAGAAGGCCGCGTTGACGAAATTGCAGCCCAGGATCATCCCGCCCAGATCATTGCCCATGGCAAAATAGCCCAGGCGCAGGTTGAGCCGGCCATTGTCGATATTCTGTTCGTAGCTGAGTTCCGACAGGCGAGTATAATTGCCGCCGGCCGCCTCCTGGATCGGCAGGCGATTGCCGACGATGTCGGAGGAGAGGCCAACGCCGCGCCGATCGTTGATGGTGACATGCACGATGCCGCCGGACAGGCCGACGATCCGATCCATGTCGAAATCGAGGCTGGCCCGCAATTGCTGGGTATAGGCGCTGCCCTGCCGCAGGCCGCCATCGACTGCAGCAAAGGCTTCGCCGACATAATCCGCGCGCACCGTGACGCCCGCCTGCTTCAGCCGCGTGCGCAGCCCGCCCCAGTCGCCGGTCAGCGTCTCGCGCGGGGCCGTCACCGGCTTTTCCGAGGCAACGTCCTGCGCATGGGCGCCCGCAACCGGCAGCAGGATCAGCAATGTCGCCAGCGTCGGGCGGGCATGGAGGTGAAGATAGTGGGCCAAAGCCCCTCCCTTCCGCGCGGCAGAACTGCGCGCGGTGACATGAATGATGACGACAGACAGGCGGAGCGGCGCCGGGCCGCCCCGCCCATGGTTCAGCGCAGCGTGTAGGCGATCACATAATCGCCCGGGCCTGTTGAAAAATGCCGGACATGCCCGGTTGCTCCTTCGTTTCACCCCTACATTGAGGAGCGCCGCTATGATGGGACCAGCCTGTCGCGGTGGGCGGAGAGGGGCGTCCCGTCGCACCATAGAAGCCTTGTTGCCCGCAGGCCACCTGTTGCGTCGCATCGACCGGTGTCTCGACACGGGCGAGCTGAGGGAAGGGCTGGCCGGTCATTACAGCGCGCGAGGGCGGCCATCGATCGACCCCGAACTGCTCATTCGCATGACCCTGATCGGCCGCATCTATGCGATAACGTCCGAGCGGCGCCTGTGCGAGGAGCTGCGCTACAATCTGGCCTATCGCTGGTTCTGCCGTCTCGCGCCGGGAGACAAGGTCCCGCACCACTCGACATTCAGCAAGAACCGGCATGGTCGCTTCCGCGACGCCGGCGTCTTTCGTCAGCTGTTCGAGGCCACGGTGCGCCGCTGCATCGAACAGGGTCTGGTCGGAGGCAAGGACGCCGCGATCGATGCCTCGTTTATCGAAGCTGACGCGTGCTGGCAGCGCAAGACCGTGCCTGGCTATTTGCCCTATGTGGCGAACGCCGGTCGTCCTGTGCGGGAGTGGCTGAGCGATCAGGGCAGTGTCAGCACGAAGCCTGGCAGCTCGAAGGATTTCGAGGGCGTGTCGCGGACCGATCCCGCTGCGGCCTGGTCGGCGCGCCCAGGCCGCGCGCGGTTCGGCTATGCGCTGAATGCGCTGGTCGACACGCCGGGCGGCGTCGCCCTTGATGTCGAGGCGACGCCGGCTCGCTTTGCCGAGGAGATCGATGCCGGTCGCATCATGCTCGAGCGAGCTGCCGATCGCTTCGACTATCACCCGAAGCGGGTCGCTGCCGACAAGGCCTATGGCAGCGCCGGCTTCCTTGGCTTCGTGCGAGATCAGGGCGCAATCCCGCACATCCCGGTGATCGACCGCACGCAACAGACGAAGGGCAAGCTGCCGCGAACGGCATTCAGCTATGATCGCGGCACCGACAGCTTCACCTGTCCGATCGGCAAGATACTCCGGCACCACACCTTCCACCTGCCCACTGGCGTACACCGTTATGCTGCCGATGCACGGGACTGCGAAGGCTGCGTGCTTCGGAAGACATGCACGAAGGCCCGTCGTCGTACACTGGTTCGCCTCGACAATGAGGATGCCCGCGATATCGCCAGAGCCGAACTGGAAACCGGGCTCTTCAAGCGGTCCATGCGATTGCGCCGCGGGGTCGAGCGGTTCTTCGCCGATGCTAAAGGCAAACATGGCATGAGGCGACTTCACCTGCGCGGCATCCGCGGAGCGGAGGAAGAATTCCTGATCGGCGCGGCGGTGATGAACCTGATGATCCTGGCGCGGCCACAGCGCCTGACCGGCAAGCCCAGACGAGGCAGGTGCATTCCCGCAGCGTTGACCCCGGCGGCCATATCGGCCCGGTCGATCGAGCATGACGTGATCGTCGCACCTCCTCGGCGATATGCCTGATCGCTGATGAGGTTTGCGTGCGGTCACGCGGCGCGCAGTCGTTCTTTGCGGTACGGCACGCCATCGAGCAGTGCTTGGCCCGGCGCCTTCGGCGTGCCGTCACCATTCACGTACATATAGAGCGTCGTGGTCGTCATGCCGAGGCGGCGCGCGACGTCAGCCGCGACCGCGTTGCGGTCGGACATCGCAGCCATCGCCATCGCAAGAGTGGCCTTGTCCATCTTGCGCGGCCGCCCTCCCATCCGTCCCCGCGCGCGTGCTGCGGCCAGTCCCGCCTGGGTGCGCTCTGCGATGAGCTCGCGTTCGAACTCCGCGAACGCTGCGAAGATGCCGAAGGCGAGGCGACCGTTGGCGGTGGTGGTGTCGATCTGCGCGCCAGCGCCCGCCAGTACCTTCAGTCCGATGCCGCGTTCGCGCAACGCCTCAGCCGTGACGACCAGATGTCGGAGGTCGCGCCCGAGACGATCCAGCTTCCAGAGGACCAGTGTGTTGCCGGGCTGCAGTGCCTTCAGGCACGCGGTCAGGCCGGGGCGGGCATCGTGCCGACCCGACGCGAGGTCTTCATATATCCGCGAAGGATCGACGCCGGCGGCGAGCAACGCATCGCGCTGGGGTGCCAGCGTCTGCGAGCCGTCAGCCTTGGACACCCTCACATATCCGATGAGCATCGTTACCCCGCCAGAAAAGATATCCGGCACCCTGCAATGTGTCGGTGGTTTCCGCAACGGGTTTTTCGATTGCCGGGACGCGCTGACGGGGCAAAACAGTCGACCGCCAGAAAACCGGTCGTTTTTCTGCCGGCCCAGGCGAGTTGGCCTGCCCTCAGAATGGGGTCTGCGTTCACGCCCGGCCCCGCACGTTTCGAAAAAAATTCGCAGAGGGTCCGAGCGGACAGCGGGAAGGGAGCCAATCGTCCGCTCTGTCACCGTAAGCTCGCCTGAGGGATAACGAGCGAACGGCGAACTGAAGTCCGCTAGTCGGATGTACCCTCGATCCCGCCTGCATTGCCCTTGTGAGCAAGATGACCGACGAGCGCCACGCTGCCGAGCAGCGCGACCGCACGCGCTACGTGCGATCGCTCGCCCGCCTTGAGGTGGGTCGCCGCGGCACCGGTCATGAGGGTCGCGAGCGATGCGCCAGCGGGGGCGCGCGTCCCCGCCCGGATGAGGCCCAACGCACCCGCCACTTCCCAAACCCCGACGAGTTGAATGAAACCCGGCGGATAGCCCCATTGCCGAAAGCTCTTCCGCATGGCGGGTGTGCCGGCAAGCTTGCTGGCACCTGACACCGCGAATAGCGCAGCCAACCCCAGCGCTGGTTTCGCAGCTGGACCCTCGATGGTGGCGGGCAGGCGCTTGGCACGCACCAGTGCAACGCCGCCTGCGATCACGGCAGCCATTCCGAGAGCGATCACGGCCTTGGAGAGACCTGCATCTCTCGCCGTCGGCTCTGGAGCAGCGGGCACCGCGCTCGCGTCGATGGGCTTCAGCATCGTGGCCAGCTGACGCAATAGCGATGGCAAGTCTGTCGGCTCCGAGCGGTAGGCGATGTAGCCATCCGGGCGGATCAGGACCGCGCCTTCGCCCTGTATGCCATAGGTCTCCCGCGCCGAGCGGCCATCGTCGCGCACCTGGATGTGGCCTGGCTCATCGGCAGGCACGGTTGTCACCTCAATGAGCGTGACCACGTCGCCGAACGCCGCGCGTATAGCTGCCAGCACCCTCGCGCCGGCGTCGTCACGGCCATCAGGATCGGGGAAGTAAAGAAGGTGAAATAAGCAGCCGTCGGCCCTGTTGATGCTCCTGACCGATGCGGTCGAGCAGCGCTTGGGTGAAATAGCGTGCGATCAGGCGCGCCAGCGGCTTGTCGTCGGCAAAACTCGGGTCCCCCGTGAGACCACGCAGCGGCCGGAGCCGGTAGATGTCGCGTGCCTCGATCCCTGTGTAGATGGCCCGAAGCGTGGCGTCCTGATCTGGGCCCAAGAACGCGAAGGGGGCGATCAGCGCGCCGGTGCTGACGCCGGTCACAACGTCGAAGCTCGGCCGGTCGCCCCGCGCGGTCCATCCGGCAAGGTAGCCGGCCCCGAACGCGCCCTTGTCCGATCCGCTCGACAGCGCCAACAGGGCGGGCGGCTTCGTCCGGCCGGAGCGCACGCGGTCGGCCTCCATTTTCGACCGCCATCGGCCCCAATCCGCCGCGGGTGCGTCCGACCAGCGGCGGACGTCACCAGCACCGGGAATGGCTGCTTGCGCTTGAGCGAGCGCCGACACGGCAGGGCGTTGCGGCCACGATGTGCAGGCCGGTGTTGCAAGGAGCGCAAGACAGGCCATTGTCGCCCCGAAGTCGGCGACGCCTTTCATCGGGAGACTGTCGCCCGTTGCTCGGTCGTAGCCCAGCCTCCGCCCAGCGCCTTTTCGAGCGCGATCGTGTTGGTCAGCACTCGCGCGTTCGCTTGGGCCGCCAAGTCATCGAGCCGAGCGACCCGGCGCTCGACATCAAGCACCTCGAGCAGGTCCGCTTCGCCGGCTTGGTACCGCTGACGTGTGAGATCGAGGTTACGCCCGAGTTCGGCGCGGGAGGCAAAGAGCTGACTGGCGCGCTCTCGCTCGCGAGCGAGCCGGATCAGTGCGGTCTCGACGTCGGAGAGGGCGCGAAGCACCGCCTGCTTGTAGTTGGCAAGCGCCTCGTCGACCTGAGCCCGCTGGCGTCGAACCTCCGCGCGACGACGCCCGCCATCGAACAGCGGCGCCAGCAGCGATGGACCAAATTGCCAGAAGGTGCTGGCCGCCTTGGGAAAGTCTCCGGCCCTGACCGACTCCAGACCCAGCGAGCCGGTCAGCGAAAAGCGGGGATATAGGTCGGCAACGGCGACCCCGACCTCCGCAGTTTCCGCCGCCAAGTCTCGCTCAGCACGGCGAATGTCAGGTCGACGACGCAGCAAGTCGGAAGGAATGCCGGCAGCGACCAAGGGTGCCGCGAGGCGCGCGGCGCCGGGCGTCGCCGCGATGAGGCGCTCGGCCGCGCCGGGCTGCTCTCCGATCAGGAGATCTAGCGCGAACAGCGACGCGCGCAGGTCGGCCTCGAGCGCCGGGATGGCGGCTTCCGCCTCACGCAACTCACTCGCGGCGCGGTTCGCTTCCAGATTGGCCTCCTCGCCAGCACGGACGCGCTGCTGCACGAGGGCGAGCGTGCGGCGCGACGAGACGGCTGTCGCCTTCGCGATGCCGAGCCGCGTCTCGGCGGCCCGCACGTCGGCGTAGGTGCGCGCGACTTCGCCAGCGACGCGGATGACGGCGTCCCGGCGACCCTCCAAAGCGGACTCCGCACGAGCCGTGGCTGCTTCATTCTCTCGCCGCTGGCGGCCCCAGATGTCGAGTTCCCAGCTCGCGTCCAGGCTTGCACGGTAGACTGGAAATTCGAGATCCGGCTGGAAGAGGCCCTTCGGGATGTTGTTCAGCTGTGCCCCGTTTTCGCTCAGCCGCTGCCCTTGGACCGACGCGTTGGCATCAAGGCGGGGACCGGTACCTGCGCGCGTCACCTCGGACGACGCGCGAGCCTGCGCGATCCGCGCATCCGCGGCCGCGAGATCGAGGTTTTGATTGAGCGCGCGGCTCACGAGTGCGATCAGCGCCGGATCACCGAACGCTTCCCACCAGCGATCGATCACCTGGCCGGCATCGGTCTGGGCGGCGAGGAACCGAGGTGGCGTTGCCAACTCAGGACGCTGGTAGTTCGGGCCCACGGTGCAGCCGGCGACAGTCAGGCCGAACGCCATGGGTAAGAGGGCGGATGGTCGCCTCATCATGCGGTTCCTCTGCGGAAGATGGAGTAGGCCGCGGCGAGGGTGACCGCGGCGATGAGCAGCATCGGCCACAGTCCGTGCGCCACCTCGGCGATGCCATAGCCTTTCAGGAACAGCCCGCTGATGATGGGAATGAAATGCCGGAGCGGGTCGACCCAGCTGATCCACTGGAGCACAACCGGCATATTCTCGACCGGTGACACGAAGCCGGAGAGCAGGATGCCCGGCAGCATGAACACGAAGGTGCCGAGGAAAGCCTGCTGCTGCGTGTTGGAGATGGCGGATATAAACAATCCGAAACCCGCCAAGGATAGGCCGTAGACCAGGATCGATCCGTACAGCAGCAGCATCGAGCCGGTGAACGGGAGAGCGTAGACGACCCTTGCAGCAATGACGATGATCGTGGCTTGCACGGTGGCGACCAGCATCGCCGGAATCGCCTTGCCCGCCATGATCATGGCGGGGGTGAGCGGCGAGACGAGCAGCTGGTCGAGCGTACCCTGCTCACGCTCGCGAGCGACCGACAGAGCGGTCACGATAAGGCAACCGATGGTGGTGATGATCGCCACCAGGCTAGGCACCACGAACCAGCGGCTTTCCAGATTGGGATTGTACCAGTTGCGCGTCTCAGTCGCGACTGGGATTACGTTCGCTGTTCGCTGGCGACCGCCCGGCGCGTGGCCGCGTTCCGCCTGGTAGTTGGCGACGATGGCCTGAACGTAGCCGAACGCAAGCTGGGCGCTGTTCGCGTGTCGGCCATCCATCAATGCCTGCACCTCGGCCGTTCCACCGGCGGCCAGTTCACGGGAGAAGTTGGGATCGAAGCGGATGACAATCAGCGATGTGCTGCGATCTAGGACGTCCCGAACCTCCGCCTCGCTACGGAGCATCTTCACCTCGGAAAAAGCCGATGCGACGGCAAGCCGCTGGATGATCTCGACTGAGGCCGCTCCATTATCGCGGTTCAGCACGGCGATATGGGCGTTGCGGACTTCGAGGCTCGCAGCGAGCGGGAAGAGCACGATCTGGAGGATCACGGGCAGGATCAGCAGCCGCCGCCCATTCGGGTCGCGCAGCAGCGCCTGAAGCTCCTTGCGGATCAGGGTACGCAACCGTTGCAGCATCAGTCGAGTGTCCGCTTGGTCTTCACGGCGACCAGAGTCAGAAAGATCGTGGCGATCAGCGCCAACGCCATCGCGTTGAGCCAGAACAGCCGGCCGGCATCGTCCGACAGGAAGAGGGTCTGCAGAATGGTCACGAAGTAGCGGGCGGGCAGCGCTGACGCAGGCACTTGCACCGGCTTTGGCATGCTCGCGATCTCGTAGACGAAGCCTGACAGCATCATCGCGGGAAGGAAAGCGGCGTTCAGCGCCGCCTGCGCCGCGTTGAACTGGTTTCGCAGGGCGGTCGAAAGCAGCAGCCCCAGTCCAAGCGCTGTGCCGAGGAACAGGGTGGTGGAGAGCATCAGCAGCAGGAGCGAACCGCGGAACGGGACGCCCATGATGAATACGGCCACCGCAACGCACAGCGCCATCGAGGCAATCCCGAGTACGTAATAGGGCAGGAGCTTCGACAACAGCAGCTCCGCCTTGGTAACCGGCGTCGAGAGCAGCGCCTCCATGGTGCCGCGCTCCCATTCTCTGGCTACGACGAGGCTGGTCAGCAGCGCGCCGATCACCGTCATGACGATGACGATGGATCCTGGGACGAGCGCGTTGCGGCTGACGACGGCAGGATTAAACCAGTAGCGGGGCTGGAGCTCGATGCGACTGGACGTGCGCGCGTCGACTTCGTCGCGCTCCTGGGTGCGCGAGTTCGCCACCGCGCCAGACACGTAGGAGGCGACGAACGCTGCTGTGTTCGGCTCGCTGCCATCGGTGACGACTTGAACCGCCGGCCGCCCTCCTGGCCGCAGCGCCTCGCGCGAGAAGTCGGCCGGGATCACGACGAAGCCGCGAACGTCACCTTCCTTGAGCGCCTTGCTCGCTGCCTCGCGCCCGACGCCGAGCTGCGCTTTCAGGTACGGCGAGCCGGCAATCGCATCGGCCACCCGCCATCCTTGATCGCCGGCGTCCTCGATCACGACGGCGACGCGTGTTTCACCGGTGTCGAGGTTTACCCCATAGCCGAAGATGAAGATCATCACGATCGGCACGACGAAGGCCATCAGCACGCTCGAAGGGTCCCGCACGATCTGGAGCGACTCCTTCCAACTCAGCGCGAGCAGCCGCCGCATGGAGAAGCCACCGCGACTGATGTGCGACGCAGGCGAGCGATCAGAATCTAAATGCCCGCGTTCGGCCGGGGGAGGGGGTGACGCACCACTCATGCCGCCTTGCGCTCCCGGCCTTCCTGGCGATCGACGCGCTGGACAAGTTCGATGAACGCTTGCTCCATACTGGGGTCATCGTTGTCGTCGGTCGCGGCTTCGGCGCGAAGGTCGTCGGGCAACCCCTGAGCGATCAACTTCCCCCGATAGACCAAGCCGATCCGGTCGCAATATTCGGCTTCGTCCATAAAGTGCGTGGTGACCATGACGGTCACGCCCTTCTCGACAACCCCGTTGATATGGGTCCAGAACTCGCGCCTGGTGATCGGATCGACGCCGGATGTCGGCTCATCGAGGAATAGGATCGCGGGATCGTGCATGATCGCGCAAGCCAGGGCGAGGCGCTGCTTAAAGCCGAGCGGCAGATCGTCGGGTGAGGACTGCAGGAAAGGCTGCAACGCGAATGCGTTGATCATCGCGTCGATGCGCTCGCGCTGCTGCTTGCCGGTGAGACCGTAGATGCCGGAGAAGAACTCCATGTTCTGCCGCACCGACAGCGCGCCGTAGAGCGCGAATTTCTGCGCCATGTAGCCTAGCCGCTGGCGCGCCTCGCTGGGCGAGCGCTTCAGACTGTAGCCGAGCACCTTGGCCTCGCCACTGGTGGGCGTCAGGAGTCCGCAGAGCATTTTGAAGCAGGTCGACTTACCCGCGCCGTTAGGACCGAGCAGCCCGTAGATCTCGCCGCGCTTCACCTCAAAGCTGACATGGTCGGTTGCCGCGAAGTCGCCGAACATTTTGGTAAGGTCGCGCGCCTCAATCACGGCCTCACCTTTCTCCGCGCGGCCCATGTCCGGATTGTCGAGCAGCTGCGCCACGACGGACTCGCCGCCGGGCCCGCCACCAAGCAAGTCGATGACGGAATCTTCCAACCGCGGCTGCACCTCGACGAGTTCGGCGTCCGGTCCAGCATCGAGGTTTGCGATGTTGAATTTTTCGTCCCTGTGCTTGACGACCACGCGCACGGCACGGCCCTGGATGACGCCATCGACGGTGTGCTCGGACTGGAGCGCGCGCTTGAGCACCTCGCGCTTGTTGCCCTCGATGTTGCGAATCTGCAGGCTGCGACCCTGCATCTTCTCCGCCAGATCCTGAGGGCTGCCGTCGTATAGGACCTTGCCCTCGTTCAACAGGATCACCGCGCCGCACTGCTCCGCCTCGTCGAGATAGGCGGTGGACCAGATGATCGTCTTGCCCTCGCCGGCGAGATCGCTGACCATCTTCCACAGGTCGATGCGGCTGATCGGATCGACGCCGACGCCCGGTTCGTCGAGGAGGAGCACCTTCGGATCGCCGAGCAGCGCGCAGGCCAAGCCGAGCTTCTGCTTCATGCCGCCAGACAGCTTGCCCGCACGCCGATCGGTGAAGCGCTTCAGGTCGGTGAACGCGAGCATCCGCTCGAACGTCTCCTTGCGCTCCTCCTTCGAGACACCGCGCAAGTCGGCATAAAGATCGAGGTTCTCCTGGACGCTCAGGTCTTCGTAGAGCCCGAAACGCTGCGGCATGTAGCCTAGGTGCGACCGGAGTTCGTCACCTTGCGTCTGCGGGTCCAGCCCGACGACACGGAGACTGCCCTCGCTCGGCGCGAGCAGCCCCGCCATCATGCGGATCAGCGTCGTCTTGCCAGCACCGTCCGGGCCGACCAGCCCGGTGATCACGCCCGCCTGGATCGTCGTGTCGATCCCATCGACCGCGACGACCCCTCCGTCCGCGCCAAAGCGCCGGGTAAGCTTTGTGAGCACGATCGCACGGTCGCTGTCCGCCATCGCCGTCAGTCCTTCACCGGCTTGGCGCCATTGGCGAGCTGAACGGTGATCGGCATGCCCTGACGCAGCCGGTTATCGGGGTTGAGCACGACAACACGCGCCCGGTAGACCAGGTCGGTTCGAAGCTCGGGCGTTTCGACCGTTTTCGGCGTGAACTCGGCGGTCGGCGAGACATAGCCGATCCGCCCCTTATAGACCTTACCGGGTGCGGCGTCGGTGGTCATGTTGACGATCGCGCCGGGCGCGACGAGCCCCAGGTTGCGAGCGTCGACATAGATGCGCGCCCAAACAGGGTTGGCGAGCGCCTCCGTGAAGGCCGTGCTGCCGGCTGACACGATCGCGCCCTTCTCGACGGCGCGGGTGAGCACGACGCCGTCGGATGGCGCGCGAAGCTCGGTGTCCTGCAGCCGAAGTCTGACGCGCTCGGCAGCCGCCTTCGCGCGCTCCACATTGGCGCGCGCCTGCCGGATTTCCTCTGGACGTGAACCGGCGCGCTGCTCGCGGAGCGCCTGCTCGGCGTTGCGGAGCCGGGCGGCCGCCTCGTCGCGAGCGCTCGTTGCATTCTCGTAGGCACGAACGGAAGTCGCGCCGCTGTCGCGGAGTTGGGCAAGCCGAGTAACGTCCGCCTGCGCGTCACGCAACGCGGCCAGGCGTTCCTCAACGGTCGCTTGGGCCTGCGCGATGTCTTCAGATCGATTGCCAGCCCGGAGCAGCGACAGCTGCGACTGCTGCGCGCTGACATTGGCTTCGGACTCTTCCAACTCGGTCCTTAGAGGGTCGGGATCCAACCGCGCGAGTAACTGGCCGGCCCGGACCTGGTCACCTTCATCGACCATCAGGTCGGCTACGCGCCCCTCGACGCGAAACGAAAGGTTCACCTCGCGAATGTCGACATTGCCGTAGAGAGTGAGCGGCTTATCGTCGCTGTGACCGAAGGTCCGCCAAGCGATCAAGGCTGCGACCACAATGGCGGCGATAATGACGGGGACCAGCACCCGGCGGGGAGGACGCGACATCAGCGATGCCCCTCTGCTTCGCGAACGTAGCGCCTGATGCCGATGGCGGCGAGTGCAACGCTCATCGCCAGCAGGATCGTCGCCGGAACGGGGCTACCGCCGATTTTGGTGACATGAGTCACGATCGCGCCGGCCGCAACGCAGCACAGGATAAGGGCGCCTAGAACCCAGCGGCGGGTAAAAACAAGAACCCCGCCGACGACTTCGAGACCACCTGTCATATAGCGGAACCACTGCCCAAGCCCGATCTCATGGAACAGCGACACCATGCCGCTGAGCCCGACCAACTTGACTGCCCCCGCAATCAGGAACGGCAGGGCGACCGCCGCACGCAGGGTCTGCATGCCCGTGCGTCGAAGCGCCTGGTGCTTTCCTTGCGAAATACGCCTCATTCGCGTCACCTCCCTGACCTCGGGCCAGCGCCTCCGGCCATTTTCCCTCTGTTCCAGTCCGTTTGGACTTAACAACTGACTGGTCAGTCATTAGTATGCGTTGCGAGAAGCGTTCATGCAAGCCAGATGTTCCCGATGAGTAAGAAGGACATGTCTCCGGTCGACGAGAACGAGCCGGGTCGCCGTCGTCGCAAGGAGACGCGACCGGCGGAAATCGCCGTTGCCGCGCTTCAGGTGTTCACGGAAAAGGGGTTTGCGGCTGCCAGGCTCGAAGACGTCGCCGAGCGGGCCGGCACCGCTAAGGGGACGATCTACCTGTACTATCCGACAAAGGAGGCGCTTTTCGAAGCGGTCGTCCGTGACGCATTCGCGCCGCTGCTAGGACAGATCGGAGCGGCTCTCGCAGAGCACGCGACCGACTGCGAGACGCTACTGCGATTCGTAATTCGCACGATGTATCGCGAGCTGATCGGCACCGAACGCCGCGAAATCATGCGCTTGTTAATCGCCGAGTCGGTCCGTTTCCCCCAGCTGGTCGAGTTCTATCATCGGGAGGCGATCAGCCGGGGACGCGCGCTTTTAGGTGCGGTGCTGGCCCGAGGAGTTGCGTCCGGCGAGTTCCGGGACTGCCCTGCCACGCGCCACCCTGAGGTGGTGATGGGACCCGCCGTCCTCGCGGGCGTCTGGAAGCTGGTGTTCGAACCCGTAGAGCCACTCGACCTCGAAACCTATGCGGACGCGCATCTCGACTTGGTATTGAGCGCGATCCGTTCTGAACCAACTCGTCGCGTGCGATGATCCAGTGACGAAGTGAAACTTGTCGGTAGGCAACCCCTACAAAGCCTGCCTCCCAGCAGGCTAGGGCAAGGCGCTAGGCAATCCGATCAAACGGAGTTTTTCAACATCCACGCCCCGGTCTGGCGACTGACGCGCACCGCCCGCCGTCACGACCACATATTGCTTGCCGCTCTTGGGCGACTTGTAGCTCATCGGACCACCCTGGCTGCCAACAGGCAGGCGGGCCTTCCACACTTCCGCACCGGTCGCCGCATTGAAGGCGCGCAAATAGAAGTCCTGCGTGCCGGCGATGAAGACGAGGCCGCCCTGCGTCGCCAGCGTGCCACCCAGCGTCGGCATGCCGATCGGGATCGGCAGGCCCATGCGGATACCCATCGGCCCGGTGTCGCGCACCGTGCCTACCGGCACCTGCCACTTGATGGCCCGGCTCTTGAGATCGATTGCGGTCAGCGTGCCATAGGGCGGCGCCTGACAGGGAATGCCCAGTGCCGACAGGAAGCGATCCTTCACCACCGAATAGGGCGTGCCCTTCAGCGGGACGCTGCCCATGCCGGTGTTGACCGCCTCGCCCGCGCTGCCCGACTGGCCCTTCTGCGCGGCGGTCTGCGGGAACATCTGCACCCACAGGCCCAGCCGCATGTCGTTGACGAAGATGGTGCCGCTGGTCGGGTCGGTCGAGATGCCGCCCCAGTTCATGCCGCCCAGCGATCCGGGGAAGCTCAGCGACTTGTCGGTGCCCGGCGCGGTGTAGAGCCCTTCATAGCGCATGCCCTTGAAGGCGATTCGGCAGAGCAGCTGGTCGAACGGAGTGGCGCCCCACATGTCCGCCTCGGTCAGCGGGCCGACGCCGATCTGCGGCATGCCCAGCGACCTGGGCTGGGTCAGCGAATAAGGCTCGCCCGGAATGTTCGCCGGCTTGACCGGCACTTCCTTTACCCGCGTCAGCGGCTTGCCGGTGGCGCGATCGAGCACATAGACCTGCCCCGCCTTGGTGCCGAAGACCAACGCGGGCACCTTGCGGGCAGCATCGACGGGGAAGTCGACGAAGCTCGGCTGCATCGGCAGGTCGAAGTCCCAAAGGTCGTTATGGACCGTCTGGAAATGCCATTTCTCCCGGCCGGTGGTGGCGTCGAGCGCCAGCATCGACGCGCCATATGTGTGATCGAGCGCGCTGCGGGTGACGCCATAGAGATCCACGGAAGCGCTGCCGACCGGCATGAACACGGTGTTCGATGCCGGATCATAGGACATGGCGGCCCAGACATTGGGGGTCGAGCGGGCATAGGTCTTGCCTGCCGGCGGGGTCCCGGTGATCGCCGGATTGCCCGGATCGAAGGCCCAGCGCAGCTTGCCCGTAATGACGTCGAAGCCGCGCATCACGCCGCCCGGCATGTCGACCTGGACATTGTCGGCGACGCGGCCGCCGACCACGACCGTCGTGCCCGCCAGCGTCGGCGGGGAGGTCAGCTGATATTGGGGATCGCGCGCATTGCCCAGGCCGGCCTTCAGGTCGACCCGGCCATTGGTGCCGAAATCGGCGCAATATTTGCCGGTGTCGGCATCGAGTGCGATCAGTTCGGCATTGATCGTGTTCATCAGGATGCGGCGCTGGCAGGCGCCACTCGTCGGCACCTTCACGGCGGTCACCGGCGTTGCGCCGGGCAGGCTGGGCTGCTGGATCGGCGCATGCGCGTCGAAATAGGCAAGGCCCCGGCAGCGCATCCAGACCGATGCCTTGGCATTGATCAGCGCCTTCCACTTCTCGCGCCCGGTATCGGCGTCGAGGGCGATGACATTGTTATGTGGGGTGCAGATGAACAGGGTGTCGCCGACCTGCAGCGGGGTATTCTGGTCCTCCGCGCCATTGCCATCGCTCTGCGCGACGTCGCCGGTGCGATAGGTCCAGGCGACCTTGAGCTGGTTCACATTGTCGCGGGTGATCTGGTCGAGCGCGACGAAGCGGCTGCCGCCTGGCGTGTTGCCATAGGCGGTCCAGTCCTTCTGCTCGCGCGCCGGATCGACCGGCACCAGCGAAGCCACCTGCCCGGCAAAGGGCACGGTCGGATGGACCATGAACATGCCGGCCGCACCGGCCGCCGAGCCGAGGCCGACCAGCGCCGCCATCAGCAATGCAGGCCGCCAGGCGGGCGACGAACCGTCGCCGCGCCGCAGCAGCGGATAGGAGAGCGCAACGACGGTCGCGCCGACACCCATCGCCAGCAAGCGTGAGATCAGTGGCCAGAAGCTGAAGCCGACTTCCCACAGCGCCCAGAGTATGGTCAGCAGGAAGGTGGCGCCGAAAAGCAGGCCGCCACTGGCCTTGCGCAGGGCGATGAGGCCGCCCGCGAGGACCAGCGCGATGCCGGCGATCAGGAAATAGGGACTTCCGCCCAGGCTGACGAGCTTGCCGCCGCCAATGGCGAAAAAGAGGCCAGCGGCAAGGATCACCGCCCCCAACAGAAGCAGCCAACCGCGAACGAGCGGCTGGCCGTGCATTTTCGTGCCTGACACGCGGCACCTCCTTCATCTCTTATGGTCGTCGGAGAGCGGTGCCCACGGGTCCACAGGCCGATCGAGTCGCCCAGCCCTGGCGGCTGCGACCTTGTGTACCATTTAGTACATAGCCATGCTTCTTGCAAGTTCAGCCGGATCTTCCCCACTGGACGCGCGGCATATCCCCCTCTGCCGACGGAGCGAGAAAGTTCTCAGCGACAGAGACGGCCCCGCAAGACGACCGTGCATGCGGGCGCCACGGCGAGGCCTGCAGCGTTTTTCATGACGATTTTGTGGAAAATGGTGCCGCTTGCGGGACTCGAACCCACGACCCTCGCATTACGAATGCGATTTCAGGCACTGTTTTGACGGGAAACTGCGCTGAAAATGCGCGGTTTCCCGTGAACAACTGCGGAACAACTGCAGTTCTGTGATCCCGGCGCGATCCCAGCTATGGCGGATCACCCTCCCCTGCCCTCGCCGATAGTGGTATGGTTCGCCCGAATTGGCGAACCAAGATGGAACTGAACGACTGGACCCTATGGGCCTCAGCGCAGGAGGTCATAAAGCGGCGTGGTGCCAAGGCACCGAAGTATGCTGCTGCGCAGATCGCTGAGGCGGAGGCGGCTGGCGACGATGCTTCAGCGTGGGCATGGCGGGAGATAGCCGAGCGCATCGACCAGTTGATGGATTACAGGACCGGGCGGCCGCTTAGTAAGCAATGATGGAGGTCCGCGAAGGCATGTCTTGCCGCCGTCATGCGCCGCGGATATCCAGATCGCCTGCCGCCTTAACCGTGTGCTCTGGAGCGGCGTCACTGCCCTACGCCATCATGGCGTAGGGCCCTTGCCGCGCGATCGGTGATCTGGCCCGAATTTTGTCAGGCTATCATAAGCAGCAAAGTCACCAAGCCGAAGAGCACGCTAAACCCGACGAGCAGAAACCAAATTTCGTTCCATCGCATCGAAGCTTCAATACGCTGTTCCGTCTCAATTTCTTCAGGACGAAGGTTGGCGACGTCGGCCATATCGCGGTCCATGTCGGGGTCGATTCTCATGCCTGATGGTATCATGCATCCGTCCGCCAGCAATCGACGATGACTACGGCATGATCTTCCCGAAAGTCGGCGGGACTTGCGCCTTGGATGAGAGACTAATATGCCACGCGCGGATTCTGACCGGTATTTGCAATCGGTTGGCCGGTCAGGATCGCCACCTTTCTGGCATAGAATAGGAGGCTCGTCCGCCAGATGTTCGAATTTGTCCTGGACCTTGCAATTTATGTGGTGTTCTTTGGTCTGATCATAGGTGCATTCATGCAACTGCGCCGAGATTGATTTTTGCTGACGGCTTCACCTTTCCCCGATCGATAATGTCCAAGCCCGCACCGCCAAGACCAGCGCGGGAGGCGGGGCATTCCCTTCCCGTCGGCGATAGGGTACAAGGCCTTTGCAGGGTGGAGCAGTCCGGTAGCTCGTCAGGCTCATAACCTGAAGGTCGCTGGTTCAAATCCAGCCCCTGCAACCACCCATTGACCGCCACTCGACTTGCTGGATAGCCCATCACGGGCTACCGGATGCCGTCCAGAGATTCGGTGGACTGCCCGGATCATTGGACGCCTCACCCGCAGGTTTAGCGTGAATGGCCCGCCTGGCTGCGGGTGGGGTCACCGGCCTGATGGAGGGTTGCCTCGTTCTGCTCGTGTGATACTCCGTTGGAGATCCCAGCGCAGCCCCCAGATTCCCCCCGAATTACGGACGCGCTGGGGTCACCCTTCATCTTCAAATTGTGACATGGTATCTGCAGCAAGCTCCTGGCGCGATTCAACGTCATCGCGGCGCGCGTCAGGGGCACTTCGGGGAGGGGCGCATGTTTAGCGAATGGCGTGATTGGGACGCGGATCCTCTAGCTCCCCTGGATTGGCTCGTCTGGAGCGTCTTTGCCATTCTCGCCTGCGCTACCCTCGTCCATAACCTTGTCTGACTTCGAGCGCCGGATCGCAGCGCCGAGCGCCTTCGCTGCCGTCACAACATAACCCAGCGCCTCGATCGCCAGCCCCACCTTGCCGAGCCCGCGCGTGATCTTGCCCAGGCCCATTAGCGCGCCTTCGTCAGATAGTTCGCTAGGATGCAGGCGCCGAAGCCTGCCACCGAGATGATGATCCAGAAGACGGTCATGATGTCGAGCGCGGTCATGCAGCGATCCCCATGCGCACTTGGCGCGCAACCCAGCCATAGCTGAATTCCTCGTTCGCCGGCCGCGCCAGACTGATCTCTTCATAGCGGCCGGTGCGGAAGCTATGGATGGTCCAGAGCAGCACCTGCAGGCCTTCGCCAGTCGCGCCCCGGCGCTGCTGATAGCTGGCTAGCGCCTGTCGCGTCATCGGCCCGCATGCCCCATCGACCTTGAGATCGGGATAGAGCGACGCGCCCCGGTTGAAGAGGTTGAGCGCGCGCTGGAGGAACTGGCCGGCAATGGCCTGGCCCATGTTGATGCCGGTGTCGAACAACAGTTCGCCGATCGGCGCCGACATGGCCAGGATCTTGTCGAAGCCCGGCTCGATCAGGTAGCGCTTGCGGTAGATCGCAACAGCCGTCTCCCGGGGCAGCACCCGCATATCCCCGGTATAGCCATAGGCACGGGCTACCTGTTCGGTGATCCCCCAGCGCGTCGGGCCGCCCTTGTCCTTGGGGTTGTTCACATAGCCGCCCTCGCGGCCGATCGCTTCATCAATGAGCTGGTCGACGTTCATCATTCACCTCCCAGGGGCCGCTTGCCCGTCGCGATGTCTTGAAGGGTTCGTTCCGCGCTCAGCTCGGCCTGCACCTCCTCACGGATGGCGGCTTTTCGGCGCGTCGCTTCGTCGGTGATCACGTCTCCCACCTGGCGGACAAAACGATCCGTGTAGAGCTTGACGACGCGATCGGCGCCGACGGTCGCGCCGGCCGTGATGAGGGCCGCGCCTTCACCGTCGACGCCGGCGCGGCTGATCATCCAGTAGGAGATCAGTGCCACCATCGGGAGGATGAGGATGTCTGCCAGCACCAACCCAGGCTTGATCTTCACCCCCTTCTTGATGAGCAGCGCATATTTCGCGGCGAAACCGAATGTGAGGCCGACCCAGATCCAAGCATATTTGGCGATCAACGCCTCACTCCATGGCG
>Ga0209813_10000039_pt1 | contig 55148 bp, 56 predicted proteins | sample EndMethybrTD3033_FD_187596 | JGI IMG/M metagenome (GOLD analysis project Ga0209813, IMG submission 187596) | Populus endosphere microbial communities from Tennessee, USA - Endosphere MetaG P. TD hybrid TD303-3 (SPAdes) (version 2) | ecosystem: Host-associated > Plants > Roots > Endosphere... | reverse complement strand
CGCTCGCTTTCCTCGATGATGCCCGACCGGCTCGCCTCGGCGACGATCAGATGCAGTTCCTCGACCGTGACATGATGTTCGGATTCGCGGTCCAGCCCCAGCAGCTTGAAGATCAGGCTGCTCGACTTGTCGAGCACCCACACCACCGGGGCGGTCAGCTTGGCCAGATACAACATCGGCGTCGCCACCAGCACGGCGATCGGCTCGGGCTGGCGCAGCGCGAACTGCTTGGGCACCAGTTCGCCGATGATCAGCGAGGCATAGGTGGTGAGGCCGATGACCAGCGCAAAGCCCAGATTTTCCGCCATATTGGGCGACAGGCCCAGCGCCGCGAGCCGCTCGCCGGTCGGCCCGCCCAGGCTGGCGCCGGAATAGGCGCCCGAAATGATGCCGATCAGGGTGATGCCGATCTGCACCGTCGACAGGAACTTGCCGGGGTCCGCCGCCAGTTGCAAAGCCGACTTGGCGCCGCGCTTGCCGGCCTTCTCCATCGCCTGCAGCCGTGGCTTGCGCGCGGACACGATGGCCAGCTCCGACATCGCGAAGACGCCGTTCAGCGCGACCAGCGCGAGGATGATGATGAGGTCTACCCAGGGGAAGGGCGTCGGAGCGGGAGGGGGGATCGTGGCCATGGTGGTCCCCTCCCCTATAACCTTTATTCTTTCGTTTTCACAACCATCCCATCATCATCCGTTCAGTTCACTTGTGGAACAATCCATCGCCTGGGTAATTAGGGACGCATCCATCCACGCGGATGCCAAGGACAAGGGAATAGAAGAATGAGGATTTCGCACCGGATCATGATGGCCGCCGGCCTTGCCGCGATGCTGACCACCACGGCCTGCACCACCGACCCGGAAACCGGGCAGAAGCGCATGTCGAAGGCGGCGATCGGCGGCATCGGCGGCGCGCTCGGCGGCTATCTGCTGGGCGATCTGGTCGGCGGCCGGCATGACCGCACCGAAAAGATCCTGGGCGCCGGCATCGGCGCGATCGCGGGCGCCGGCATCGGCTCCTATATGGACGAACAGGAACGCAAGCTGCGCCAGCAGACCGCCGGCAGCGGCGTCGACGTGATCCGCCAGGGCGACGACCTGCTGCTGCGCATGCCCTCGGGCATCACCTTCGCCTTCAACGACGCCAGCGTCCAGCCGCAGTTCCGCCCCACGCTGGACGAGGTCTCGTCTATCCTGTCGCAATATCCCAAGACCTATATCGACGTATATGGTCACACCGACAGCGACGGGTCGGACGCCTATAACCAGACGCTGTCGGAACGCCGCGCCCAGTCGGTCGCCGGTTATCTGACCAGCCATGGCGTCCAGTCGGCACGCATCGCCACCCGCGGTTTCGGCGAAACCCAGCCGATCGCGTCCAACGCAACCGAGGAAGGCAAGGCCGCCAACCGCCGTGTCGAAATCAAGATCTCGCCCGTCACCGAATCCGACGTGCGTAGCTGATCGAGCGCCGGGCCGCCTGGGGTGGCCCGGCCCCCTGACAGCCAGGCATCAGATTGGAAACTATCCAATTCCAATCAGGCGGTTGCAGGCGGGATCGCCAAGGCCCAGCTCATAGCCCAAAGTTCAAACTGGAAGGGCTATGATGAAGAAGATCGGTTTCCTTTCCTTCGGCCATTGGTCGCAGGCCCCCTATTCCGCCACCCGTTCGGCCAGCGACGTGCTGCTCCAGTCGATCGATCTGGCGGTCGCGGCCGAGGAACTGGGCGCGGACGGCGCCTATTTCCGGGTCCATCATTTCGCGCGCCAGCTCGGCTCGCCCTTCCCCCTGCTCGCCGCGATCGGCGCCAAGACCAGCCGGATCGAGATCGGCACCGGCGTCATCGACATGCGCTACGAAAATCCGCTCTACATGATCGAAGATGCGGGCGCGGCCGATCTGATCAGCGGCGGACGCCTGCAACTGGGCATCAGCCGGGGATCGCCCGAACAGGTGATCGATGGCTGGCGCCATTTCGGCTATGCCCCGGCCGAAGGACAGAGCGATGCCGACATGGGGCGCCGCCATGCCGGAGTCTTCCTGCGGCTGCTGAACGGCGAAGGCTTTGCCCAGCCCAACCCCAACCCGATGTTCCCCAATCCGCCCGGCCTGTTGCGGCTGGAACCCCATTCGGACGGGCTGCGCGACCGCATCTGGTGGGGATCGGCCTCGAACGCTACCGCGGTCTGGGCGGCCCAGATGGGCATGAACCTGCAAAGCTCGACCCTGAAGGCCGATGAGAGCGGGGAGCCCTTCCACGTCCAGCAAGCCCAACAGATCCGCGCCTATAAGGAAGCCTGGAAAGCGGCCGGCCACGCACGCGAACCGCGCGTCTCCGTATCCCGCTCGATCTTCGCGCTGATGAATCAGGAGGATCACGACTATTTCGGCCGGGGCGACAGCAGCGACCATGTCGGCGTGATCGACAACATGCGCGCCGTCTTCGGCCGCTCCTATTCGGCCGAGCCGGAACAGTTGATCGAACAGCTCCGGGCCGACGAGGCGATCGCCGAAGCGGACACGCTGCTACTGACCGTGCCGAACCAACTGGGCGTTGCCTATAATGTCCATGTGATCGATTCTATCTTGAAGCACATCGCCCCCGCCCTGGGCTGGCGCTAACGCATCCCCGCTGATTGCGCGCACTGTCCTTCGCAGCGCGCGCAATCAGAACTGGTCGGCGATATCCATCAGGCCAAGCAGCTTCTTCGGCGCGATCTGGCGCCAGCTGGCGCGCAGCCGTTCCGCGATATGCTCCCAGTCCGTGTCGCCCAGGTCGAGGCGGATGCCGACCCAGTCATTGCCGAAATAGGCGGGGCGATAATAGCGTTCCGGGTCGGCTTCCATCAGCGTCGCCTGTTCCTCCGGCGCGGTGGTCTTCACCAGCACGGCGATGACGCCGTCGCCATGATGGTCGCGGGTGAAATAGGCGAATTTCTTGCCCTTGACGACGCCGAAGCAGGGCATGCCATGCGAAACGATCTCGTCCGCCTGCGGCAGGGCCAGCGCCGCTTCGCGCACCTTGTTCAGCAGCCAGTCGGGCTGACGCTCACGGGTGACGAAATCGGCCAGCGTGCGCGAATAGAGCTGATGCTCGGCGATCAGGATGCGCCCGGCCAGACTGTCGGCCGTGTCGCCGGGCAGGATCGCCACCGGGGTCTGGCCCAGCACCGGGCCATCGTCGAGTTCGGCCGTGACGATATGGACCGAGCAGCCAGCATGACTGTCGCCCGCGTCGATCGCGCGCTGATGGGTATCGAGGCCCTTATATTTGGGTAGCAGGCTGGGATGGATGTTGAGCATCCGTTCTTCCCAGCCGGACACGAACTCGGGCGACAGAAGGCGCATATAGCCGGCGAGCGCGACATATTGGATGCCGGCCTTACGCAGCTCCGCGTCGATCACCGCGTCGAACTCCGCGCGCTTCATGCCCTTGTGGCTCTGGCCGAAGGTGGCGATGCCCTCGGCCGCGGCGAGCGCCAGGCCGGGGGCTTCCGGGTCGTTGGCGGCGACCAGCACGATCTCGAACGGACAGTCCTGCGCCTTCGCCGCATAGAGCAAAGCCGCCATGTTCGAGCCACGGCCGGAAATCAGGACGCCGATCTTTGCCTTGGTCATTATCCCACTCCGGTCGTGGTGCTTGTCAGCCCAGATGCGTGGCCGACCAGTCGGCCTTCGCGCTCCAGGTTTCGGCGCTGCCCTTGACGGTGCAGCCCTTGTCGCCTTCGCTGACAGTGCCGACGCGGAACACGGTTTCGCCCGCATCCTCCAGCGCCTGGGTCACGCCGGCGACATGCGCCTCGTCCACCGCCAGGATCATGCCGATGCCGCAGTTGAAGGTGCGTGCCATTTCTTCCGGCTCGATATTGCCCTGCGCCTGGAGGAAGGCCATCAGGCGTGGCTGTTCCCAGGCGTCGGCATCGACCGTGGCATGGGTGCCCTCGGGCAGGACACGCGGGATATTTTCCAGCAGGCCGCCGCCGGTAATGTGGGCGAGCGCATTGATCATGCCGGCGCGGACCAGCGGCAACAGGCTCTTCACGTAGATTTTGGTCGGCGCCATCAGCGCGTCGATCAGCAGCACTTCATTGTCGAACAGCGCCGGGCGATCGAGCTTCCAGCCCTTGTCGGCGGCGAGGCGGCGGACCAGCGAGAAACCGTTGGAGTGAACGCCGGAAGAGGCGAGGCCGATCAGGACGTCGCCGGCCTTCACCTTGTTGCCGGTCAGCGCCTTGGAACGTTCCACCGCACCGACGCAGAAGCCGGCCAGATCATAGTCGCCATCGCTGTACATGCCGGGCATTTCGGCGGTCTCACCACCGATCAGGGCGCAGCCGGCTTGGCGGCAACCCTCGGCGATGCCGGCGATGACGCGCTCGGCGACGCCCGACTCCAGCTTGCCGGTGGCATAATAGTCAAGGAAGAAGAGCGGCTCGGCACCCTGCACGATCAGGTCGTTGGCGCACATGGCAACGAGGTCGATACCCACGCCATCATGGCGGTCATGGTCGATCGCCAGCTTCAGCTTGGTGCCTACACCATCATTGGCCGCGACCAGCAACGGGTCGTCATAGCCCGCCGCCTTGAGGTCGAAAAAGCCACCGAAACCGCCCAGTTCGGCATCCGCGCCGGGGCGTCGGGTGGCCTTGGCCAGGGGGGCGATGGCACGGACAAGGGCGTTGCCCGCGGCGATGTCGACGCCAGCCTTGGCGTAGCTGTAGGATTCGTTGTCGCTCATGGGCCAGCGCCCTAGAGCAATAGCGTCGAAAACGGAAGGCTGCATGGGTTCACGCTTGGCATGCGGGGCTAAACTCGCCAAAAGGACGCCCGTGATCCTTGCCAAGACTCTTCGTCGCCTGTCGTTCCCGCCAGCGCTTGCTCTCCACGCCCTTTCCCGCCCGGCGCAGATCGCCGGCGCGGTGGGAATCGGCCTGGTCGGCGCCGCGCTGTTCGCCCAGATGGAGGGTGAACGCGGCGTCCCGCCCATCGCCAGCGGCGGGGATTATGAGGTGCGCGACGTGAAGGTCGACGTCCAGGCCGGCAGCGCCGATGCGGCCCGCTATGCCGGCTGGCGGCTGGCCCAGCGCCAGGCTTGGAAGATGCTGTGGACCCGCACCCATGGCGCCGCCGGCGTGCCCAGCCTGTCCGATTCGCAGCTCGAAGCCATGATCTCTGGCATCGAGGTCGAATATGAACAGGCCGGCCCCGGTCGCTATGTCGCGACGCTCGGCATCCTGTTCGACCGTGCGCGCACCGGCCAGCTTCTGGGCGTTTCCGGCAACGTCATGCGCTCGCCGCCGCTGCTGGTGATCCCAGTGATGTGGGATGGCGGCTCCGCCGTATCCTATGAACGGGTCAATGAATGGCAGAAGGCCTGGGCACGCTATCGCACCGGCGACAGCGCGATCGACTATGTCCGCGTCGCGGGCTCGGTCGCCGACCCGGTATTGCTCAACGCAGGCCAGACCGGGCGGCGCGGCCGCCTGTGGTGGCGCGTGCTGCTCGACCAATATGGCGCGGCCGATGTGGTGATCCCGATGGTGCGGCTCGACCGGCAATGGCCCGGCGGCCCGGTGACGGCCAATTTCACCGCCCGCTATGGCCCGGACAACAGCCTGATCGGCAGCTTCGCGCTGCGCACCTCGAACGACAGCGGCATCCCGCAGATGCTGGACGAAGGCGCCCGCAGGGTCGACGAACTCTATATTCGCGCGCTCAATGACGGTCGCCTGCGCCCCGACCCGTCGCTGGTGATCGAGGAACCGGTCGACCCCAATGCGCTGGCGATCGAGAATGCAGCCGAAACACCGATCGAGGCGATCGACGCACCGGTGCCGACCGCCACCAGCGTCGCCAGCTTCGCGATCCAGTTCGACACCCCGGACGTCGGATCGGTGAGCGCAGGCGAATCGGCGGTGCGCGCCATTCCGGGCGTGCATTCCGCTGCGACCAGCAGCCTGGCGCTGGGCGGCACGTCGGTGATGCAGGTCAGCTTCGAAGGCACGGCCGACGCGCTGCGCACCGGATTGCAGGCGCGCGGCTACAGCGTCGCCGCTTCCGGCAACACCATGCGCATCACGCGCCGACAGGCGCCCGCAGGACAGCCATGAGCCAGATCAGCCTGCCCTTCGAATGGCAGGGCCAGGGCGAGGAGTTTCTGGTGAGCGGGGCCAATCAACTGGCCGTCGCCCATCTGGAACGCTGGCGCGACTGGCCCGTGTCGGTAACGATATTGACCGGCCCGCCCCTCTCGGGCCGTTCGGCGCTGGGCCGCCAGTTCGTGGCGATGAGCGGCGGCAGCGTGATCGACGATGCCGAGGGGCAGGACGAACATATGCTGTTCCATGCCTGGAACGAGGCGCAGACCGAGCATCGGCCGCTGCTGATGATCGGCCGCACCTCGCCACTGCGCTGGACGGTGGCGCTGCCCGACCTGCGATCGCGGCTGGCCGGATCGCCCCATGTCGCGATCGAGGAACCGGACGAGGCGCTGGCGCTGGCGCTGATCGAACGGCGACTGGGCGCGTCGGGCGCCAGCTTCGCGCCGGACCTGGCCCCCTGGCTGCTCCGGCGGATCGAGCGCAGCTATGGCGCGATTGCGGCGGTGACGGCGCTGCTGGATGAGGCGTCGCTGTCATCTGGACGTAAGATTTCGGTCGCACTGGCGAAAGAGGCCCTGCAATCTGCAGGAATCTTGCCTATAGTCCCGCCCGATCCCACCAACGACCAGCGCGAGTAATCCGTGGCCGAAGCCGATCCCATCGCCAGCCTTTCGCCCGCGGGCGAGCGCTATTTCAACCGTGAGCTGTCCTGGCTGGCCTTCAACCAGCGGGTGCTGGAAGAGGCGATGAACCGGGCGCACCCCTTGCTCGAACGGCTCCGCTTCCTGTCGATTTCGGGCGCCAATCTCGACGAATTCTTCTCCGTCCGCGTTGCCGGCCTCAAAGGGCAGCAGCTGCAGGATGTCGATCTGCGATCGGCCGACGGCCTGACCCCGGCGCAGCAGCTCGGCGCGATCACCGAGACCACGGCCAGCCTGATGCGCGCCCAGCAGAAGGTCTGGGGCGCGCTGCATGGCGAGCTGGTGCAGGTCGGGATCGAGGTGATCGGTCCGTCCGCGGAAATGGATGCCGGCTGCGCGGGGTGGCTGCGCGAACATTTCCTGACCCAGATCTTCCCGATCCTGACGCCCCAGGCGCTGGACCCGGCGCATCCCTTCCCCTTCATCCCCAACCAGGGCCTGTCGATCGTCTTCGATCTGGAGCGTCTGTCGGACAAGCAGCCGATCCGCGAACTGGTGATGATCCCATCCTCGCTCGCCCGCTTCGTGCGCATTCCGGGCGAACCGATGCGCTACATGGCGCTGGAGGCGGTGATCCGCCGCTTCTCGGCCGATCTCTTCCCCGGCTATCGCGTCCGCAACAGCGGCGTGTTCCGCATCATCCGCGACAGCGACATCGAGATCGAGGAAGAGGCGGAGGATCTGGTCCGCTATTTCCGCAGCGCCATCAAGCGCCGCCGCCGCGGCCGGGTGATCCGCATGGAGATAGAGGAACGCATCCCCGAACCGGTCGAGGAAATGCTCCAGGACATGCTCCAGGGCCATGAAGCGATCGTGGTCGAGGTGGAGGGCTTCATCGGCATCGGCGACCTGTCCGGCATCGTCGACGCCGACCGGCCGGACCTCAAGTTCGAACCCTATGCGCCACGCTTCCCCGAGCGCATCCGCGAATATGGCGGCGACTGTTTCGCCGCGATCCGTGCCAAGGACATCGTCGTCCATCACCCCTATGAGGCGTTCGACGTCGTCATCTCCTTCCTGAAACAGGCCGCGTCCGACCCGGACGTGGTCGCGATCAAGCAGACCCTCTATCGCGCGGGCAAGCAGTCGGCGATCATCCGCGCCCTGATCGACGCGGCCGAGGCCGGCAAGTCGGTGACCGCGGTGGTCGAACTGAAGGCACGCTTCGACGAAGAACAGAATCTGATGTGGGCCGACGCGCTGGAACGCGCGGGCGTGCAGGTCGTCTATGGCTTCATCGACTGGAAGACCCATGCCAAGGTGTCGATGGTGATCCGGCGCGAGGGCGACCAGTTCCGCAGCTACTGCCATTTCGGCACCGGCAACTACCACCCGATCACCGCGCGCATCTATACCGATCTCAGCTTCTTCACCGCTGACCCCGCCTATAGCCGGGACGCCACCGCGTTATTCAACTACATCACCGGCTATGTCGAACCGCAGCGGCTGGAAAAGCTGGTCATGAGCCCGCGCGACCTGCGCGACACGCTGTGCGCCTGCATCGATGCGGAGATCGACCATGTCCGCGCCGGCCGCCCCGGCACCATCTGGGCCAAGATGAACAGCCTGGTCGACCCGGCGATCATCGAGAAGCTCTATGCCGCCAGCAATGCCGGGGTGCAGATCGACCTGATCGTGCGCGGCATCTGCTGCCTGCGGCCCGGCGTTCCGGGCATGTCGGAAAATATCCGGGTCAAGTCGGTCGTCGGCCGCTTCCTGGAACATAGCCGCATCACCGTCTTCGGCAATGGCAAGGCGCTGCCCAATAATGGCGCGAAGGTCTATATCAGCTCGGCCGACTGGATGCCGCGCAACTTCGACCGCCGCGTCGAATTCCTCGCACCGGTCGAAAATCCGACGGTCCATGACCAGATTCTGGACCAGGTGATGGTCGCCAATCTGATCGACACCGAACAGAGCTGGGTGCTGGACAGCGACGGCCATTATACCCGGCTGGAGCCGGGCGACCGGCCATTCAACCTGCACCGTTATTTCATGACCAACCCGTCGCTGTCCGGGCGTGGTGCAGCGCAGGAGCATGGCGCGGTGCCGACCCTGCGCCTGCGTGGCCGGGCCTGATCGCGCGATGAACTCGATGCTCAGCCGCGTGCGCGCCATGGCGGAGACCATGGCGACCTCGCCCGAACCCGCCACGGCGCGCTCGGCGATCATCGACATCGGCTCCAACAGCGTCCGCCTGGTCGTCTATGACGGGCCGCGCCGCATCCCCTTCATCCTGTTCAATGAAAAGGTGATGGCGGGCCTGGGTGCTTCGCTGGCCAAGACCGGTGCGATCGAAGCGGAGGCGATGGAACGCGGCCTGCGCGCCATCGGCCGCTTCGCCCATCTGTGCCGCGACATGCGCGTCACCGACATACGCTGCGTGGCGACGGCCGCCGTGCGCGATGCCACCAATGGCGCCGAATTCATCACCCGTGCCAAGACGATGGGTCTGACCGTCGAACTGCTGTCGGGCGCGCAGGAAGCGACCGGTGCCGCCATGGGCGTGCTGTCGGGCATTCCGGGCGCCGACGGCATCGTCGGCGATCTGGGCGGCGGCAGCCTGGAACTGGCCCGCGTGCGCAAGGGCCAGATCGAACAGACCATCTCGCTGCCGCTGGGCGTGCTGCGCCTGCCGCAGATCCGGGCCAAGGGGCCGCGCGCGCTTGATCGCTGCGTCGCCAAGATGCTGGAAAAGGCCGGCTGGCAGGCGGAACCGGACCTGCCCTTCTATCTCGTCGGCGGCTCCTGGCGCTCGCTCGCCCGCTTCGACATGCAACTCACCCATTTCCCGCTGCCGGTGGTGCATCAATATGAGATGAGCGCGGCCCGTGCCGAACAGCTTACCCGCATCATCTCTCATGTCGATAAGGGCCGGCTGAAGCAGATCCCGGCCATGACCGGATCGCGCGTGCCGACCCTGCCGGATGCCGCCGCGCTGCTGTCGGTGGTCGTGCGCCAGCTCAAGTCCAGCCGGATGATCGTGTCGGCCTATGGTCTGCGCGAAGGGCTGCTCTACGAAAATCTGCCCGACGATATCCGTGCCCATGACCCGCTGCTGGTCGCGGCCGAGGCGGAGGGCGAGGCGCAGGCCCGCTTCCGCGGCCATGGCGACCGTATCGACCGCTGGATCGCGCCGCTCTTCCCCGACGATGACAAGGATGCCCGCCGCATCCGCCGCGCCGCTTGCCTGCTGGCCGATGTCAGCTGGCGCGCCAATCCCGATTTCCGCGCCGAACGCGGCGTCGAAATCGCCCTGCACAGCAATTGGGTCGGCATCACCGCTGCCGAGCGGGCGATGCTGGGCCAGGCGCTGCACACCCATTTCGGCGGCGATGTCGGCACGCTGCCCAACCTTGACCGCATGGCCAGCCCCGACGCGCTGCGCCGCGCCGCGCTCTGGGGCCTTGCCATCCGCCTCGCCCAGCGCCTGTCGGGCGGCGTCGAAGGCCCGCTCGCCATTTCCCATCTGGAACGGCATGGCGACCGCATCGACCTCCACCTGCGCGACGAGGATGCCGATCTCTATGGCGAAGCCGTCGAACGCCGCCTTCGCAACCTCGCCCAGGCCATGGGCCTCAAATATCAGCTGCTCGGCGGACAGGGATAAGGGCAATCACGGCCCGGTGGGTATATCGTCAGCCCGGCGAAGGCTGAGATGGATGGATAGCGGCCACCCCTCCAACGTCATGCTGAACTTGTTTCAGCATCTATCGGGCCCGACAAACTATTGGTCTTATGGGGGAATGACCCCTGAAACAAGTTCAGGGTGACGATGATGGTGAGGGCTGTTTCTGGTCGTCCCCGACCCGCCCAGCCCCGCTCAGGCGATCTCAGGCGGCCAGGCGCAGGAAGGGCACCGGCTCGGTCGAACGCAGCAGGATCGGCTTGCCTTCCGACGCGCGGAAGATTTCGCCGTCCAGGATCACGCTGCTCTGCGCGCCCTCGATGCGGATCGTGTCGCCCTGCTCCAGATGGATGCCCTGCATCTGCTGCTTGCCCATCCGGCGGAAGACGCTGGCCCACACCAAGCGCAGCAGCGCCGAGACGCTCTGGTCGACCGCCATCAGCTTCATGTTGCCACGGCGGCTGTCACCCGGATCGACGCCCAGCAGCAGCCGCTCCAGCGTGGTCACGATCAGCACCGAAAAGCGGCCCGCCAACTGCCCCTCGCGCATCAGCGAGATGCTGACCGGGTGGCTGGATTGTGGCAGGAATCGGGCACGAATGCCGAAGACCAGCGACGCCAGCACGGCCAGCGCGGTCAGGAAATGGCTGAACCCGTTGGACAGGCCCAGCGGATAGATCTTGTCCCGGCAATAGAGGATATAGTCGGCCAGGCCCGCACCGCCCAGGAACATACCCAGCACCGGACGGGTCGTCTGCCCGTCGGTCAGCGCGATCAGTTCGCGCTGCACGACATGGTCGCCCAACCCCGACTTGGCGATCTCGACGATGCGCTCCAGCGCCTTGATCGGGTCGCCATGGATGCCCAGGTCCAGCGCAATCAGGTTGGTCTTGCCATTGGGCAGCACCGCGATCGGGGGCACCCGGCCGCAGAAATGCTCGCCCTGATAGAGTTCGGTCAGCGCCGCCTGCACCGTCCCGTCGCCGCCATTGATGACGATGACGGCCGGATCGACCCGCGCAATCGTCTGCAGCGCGCGGCCGATCTGGTCGACATGCTCGACCTCATAATGGAAGATGTCCGGGTTGTTGGCACAAAAACTGCGCACGCGCGGCAGGGTCTGCCGGTTGCCCGTGGACTTGGGATTGGACAGGAGCGCGACGCGGACCATGACGACCTTACATATATTTGAGGTTGATGGTGATCCGGGTCACGCCCGGTCCAGCATAGAAGGCGGCCTTGTCGACCGACGGCTTGCCCAGATTGAAGATGTTGATCGACGGATTGTTGGAAAAGCCGCCGCCATCTCGCGAAATGTCGGTCTTGCCATTGCCGTCCCGATCATGGCGCACGGCGATGCCATATTTGCCCACCTCGGGCACCGGCATGCAGAAACGCATCGCGCCGTCGGACGGACGGACGACATTGTCGATCCGATAGAGCCATTCACCCTTGGTCAGCCAGCTCGCCTTGGTGGCGCGATAGGACTGCAGGCGCACGCGGCCCGTCGCCTCGGCAAAGCCGCGCACATCGACCAGCACCGCCGGTCCCTTGGCCGATGCGGCGCAACGGGACAGATCGTTCGTGATTTCCTGACCATGGGCCAGCGCAGGCGTTGCGGCCAACAGGACCGCCACCGGCATCAGACCCACTGCAACTTTCAACATGACCATCAGACTCCTGGAAGCTATAGCCGCCCGACATGATCGAGCGGCGAGCCCCTGTTCGCCCCGCGACTCTTTTATTAGCTGACTCGCATATGGGCGGGGTTTGCGGCCAAAACATGGTGATGGGACGACGACATAGAGAAATGCTGACCGCCATCGACCGATATCTCGCCCGCCTGATCGCGCTGCCGCTGCTTGGCACCCTGGTGATCGCCGCGATGCTGCTGGTGCTCGACAAGATGTTGAGCCTGTTCGATTTTGTCGCGGCCGAGGGCGGCCCCGTCAGCGTCGTGTGGCGCATGCTCGCCAACATGCTGCCCGAATATCTCTCGCTCGGCATTCCGATCGGGCTGATGCTCGGCATCCTGCTCGCCTTCCGCAAGCTCGCCACATCGTCCGAACTCGACGTGATGCGCGCCGTTGGCCTGTCCTATGGCCGGCTGCTGCGCGTCCCCTACATGTTCGCCTTCGCCCTTGCCCTGCTGAACCTCGGTATTGTCGGCTGGGTCCAGCCCTTGTCCCGCCACGCCTATGAAGCGCTGCGCTTCGAATTGCGCTCGGGCGCGCTCGGCGCCTCAATCAAGGTCGGTGAGTTCACCAGCCTGGGCAAGCGCATGACCATGCGGATCGAACGCAGCCTGGACGAAGGACGCAACCTGCGCGGCATCTTCGTCCGCGCCGTCGGCAAGGATGGACAGTCGGTCGCGGTCACGGCTGCCCAGGGGGCCTTCCTCGCCACTGACGATCCCGACACCATCATCTTCCGCCTGCGTGACGGCGTGCTGGTGAACGACGCGCCCAAGTACAAGACGCCGCGCGTCCTCTCTTTCTCCAGCCACGATCTGCCGATCGACCTGCCGCAGATCGAGAATTTCCGTGGCCGCGACGTCGATCGGGAAAAGACCCTGCCCGAACTCTTCTCGATGGGGCGTGATCCCGCTACGCCGACCAAGCTGCGCAACGAAATCCGTTCCAATTTCCATTTCCGCATGGTCGAAGTGGTGATGATGATGTTGCTGCCGATGGCCGCGCTCGCCTTCGCGATCCCGCCCAAGCGCTCGACCTCGGCGCTCGGCGTATTCCTCTCGATCGTCTTCATCGTCACCTATCACAAGATCAACCAATATGGCGAAAGCATCGGCTCGCTCGGCAAGATCGATCCGATCATCGCGCTATGGGGGCCGTTCCTGCTGGCATCGGGCCTGATCTTCTGGATGTATCATGTCATCGCCCATCGCCCCGGTGGCCAGCCGATCGCGGCGCTCGAATTCGCCTTTGCCAAGCTCGGCAAGCAGGTCGGCCGCCTGCTGCGCTTCGTGACGCGACGCGGCGAGCCCGCCAAGGGAGCAGCCTGACCCCATGCAGTTCGATTTCTTCCCCTCGCGCCAGGTCAGCTGGTACATGGTGCGCCTGTTCCTGACCCGCACGCTCGCCGTGCTGGCTATGCTGGTGGTCGTGCTCCAGATGCTCGACCTGCTCGGCAATTCGGGCGACATCCTTGCCTATCCGGGTAATGGCGACGCGCAACTCTGGCATTATGTCGGCCTGCGCGCGCCCCAGATCGTGGCCCGCTTCCTGCCCTTCTCGGTATTGCTCGGCACGCTCATCATGCTGGCGACGCTCAACCAGAATAGCGAGATCATCGCGATGAAGGCGGCGGGCCTCTCCGCCCAGCAGATCCTCGCCCCGCTGATCGCCGCCGCGCTCGGCGTCGCGCTGCTCAGCTACGCCTTCAACGAACGGATCGTCGCCCGCTCGACCGCGATGCTCAGCGCTTGGCAGGCGGTGGACTTCGGCCCGGTGCCGACGGACAGCGGCATCAAGACAAACCCCTGGGTGCGTGACGGCAATAATCTGGTCACGGCCAAAATCGTCGCCGGCCATGGCCAGAATGTGCAATTGCGCGGGGTCGAGATCTTCAATCGCATCAACAACAGCCTTACCACCATCATCACCGCGCCCAAGGGCCATTATGACGCTGCCAGCAAAGGCTGGGTGCTGGAAGGCGCGCGCCAGTTCGATGTCGCCCGCGGCACGCTCCAGAGTGTCGGCACCGTCCGCTTCGGCAGCGATATCCGACCCGACCAGTTTACCCTGGCCAAGGTTGATCCCGATGCCCTGACTTTCAGGGAGTTGCAGGCGGCGATCGGCGACTTGCACGATGCTGGCCGTCCGACCGCCGAACTGGAAGGCAGTCTGTGGCACAAGCTGTCCGGGCCGCTCTCGGCGGTGCTGATGCCGATCTTGGGCTCGGTCGCCGCCTTCGGCCTCGCCCGCTCGGGCCAGCTCTTCCTGCGCGCGGTAATGGGCATGGCGCTGGGCTTCGCCTATTTCGTCGCCGACAATTTCTCGCTCGCCATGGGCAATCTCGGTGCCTACCCGCCGATCCTCGCCGCCTGGGCGCCCTTCCTCCTCTTCCTGCTGCTCGGCGAGACGGTGCTGTTCAGAACCGAGGAATAGCGCAGCATTCCATCCTCGATCGCCTCTGGACACCCCAATCGCCCCCTATTCGCGCCACCTCTGCGTCCCTATCTATCCTTCATGCACCGCCTGTTTATTGCCATCCGGCCGCCCGCCACCATCCGTAGCCAGCTTCTGGCCCAGATGGCCGGCGTCCCCGGCGCGCGCTGGCAGGATGACAGCCAGCTTCACCTGACCCTGCGTTTCATCGGAGAGGTAGACCGCCATCAGGCGGGCGATATCGCCGATGCCCTTGCCGGCGTCCGCTTCACGCCGTTCGACATTGCGCTTGCCGGGGCCGGCTATTTCGACCGGCGGGGCGTGGTCGACACATTATGGGCCGGGGTGCAGCCACGCGATCCGCTCGCCCATCTTCATGCCAAGGTGGATCGCGCCTGCGTATCGGCCGGCATTGCGCCCGAAACCCGCGCCTATCTGCCGCACATCACCGTCGCCCGCTTCAGCCGGCACGGCGGCGACATCGCGCCTTTCCTGGCGTTGCATGCCAGCTTTGCCTCACCCGCGTTCACGGTGAACCAATTCAGCCTCTATGAAAGCCGGCTCGGCCATGCCGGCTCTAGCTATCATGCGGTCGAAACCTATCGTGCCGACGGCAATGCCGGCACCCGCGACGATTGACGCAGGCGCCGGGGCAATCAGGCCTCAGCCGACGCTCAGCACGCCACAGGCGACGCGGCCGCCGGCATTGCCGGTCGGGTCGCTCTTGTAATCATCGGCCTGGGCGTGGATCACGATGGCCGCGCCGTCGGCATCCAGCAGCGGCGTTGCGCCGTCGCTGATCGTGCCGCCCGGCACCACATATTCGATCTCGCCGCTGCCATCCGGCTTGGCCTGCATGTTGGGCATGTCGCCCATATGCATGCCCTGCGGATTATCCTTGCCATGCTGGTGGCTGGTCGGGTTCCAATGGCCACCCGCGCTGGTGAAGTCCGGACCGGTGCAGACGCCGGTGGTGTGGATATGCACCGCATGGATGCCCGGCGTCAGACCCTGAGCTTTCACCACCACATGCAGTCCGTCGCCGGCCTGGGTCACGACGGCAGTACCACGCGCGCTGCCATCGCCAGCGGCCAGCTTGGCCTTGGCGGTCGGCGCAGCGGGCGCGCTCTGGCTGGTCGCGGCACAGGCCGTCACGGCAGCGAGCAGAGGCAGGGCAAGGAACAAGGCGGCGGTCTTCATGGCAAACTCCCGATCACGGAAACAACTGCGCGAACGCTACAGACCCGCCTTTGTTGCCGATCCGATCCGATTTGTCATGAATCATCTGCACATCGTTCGCAATAAAAGCAGACAGATAGGGCGCAGGCCTGGAAGCGCGAAGCGCATATGATCGCGACGAGATCCGCCATGTCGCGCCGCCTCAGCCCCCGTCACCCACAAAAAAGGCCGGCGTTTCCACCGACCTTTTTCCTGTCCCGATCCGCCGCGATCAGCGCGCGTGCATCGTGCTCCGGGCGATCTTGGCGACCAGCGGGAACATCCCGGTATAATTGCCCTGGCGATAGGGCGAATCGATGTCCAGCGTCGCCATCAGCTGCCGATGGGCGGCCGCCAGATTATGATAGGGCACGCTCGGCAGCAGGTGGTGCAACGCATGATAGCGCAGGCCGACCGGCGCCCACAGTTCGGGCAGCGTGCCGGGCGGGGGCACATTGACCGAATCCAGATATTGCGCCGTCACGGTCATCGCCTCGCCCTCATTCTCCCACAGATGGGCGACCAGGGTGCGCAACTGGTTGATGACGGTCATCGCCGAATGGATCGCCATATAGACGAGCAAAGGCTTCCAGCCGAAGGCAAACACGCTGCCGACCAGCGCCAGCGCGAACAGGCAGGCGCCCGCTTCCTGCCAATGCCACATGCGGGCGAACTCGCCCTCGGGCGCGCGGCGGCGATAGGCGGGATTGATCGACAGCGCCGAAAATTCCGCCACCACCTTGCGCCGCAGCGGCGGGATGATGAGGCTGAGCGGCGTCAGCACGCCAAAGCGCAGGATCAGGCCGACCGGCGCCAGCGCCGCGACGACGATGAACAAGGGTAGCGACCAGGGCTTCATCAGCGCCAGCGGCAGATATTCCGGGTCTTCCGCCGTGCCATAACGGGTGCGGGCATGATGCTGGGTATGCACGCCTTCATACAGGAAGGACGGGATCATCAGCGGAATGCCGACCAGCAAGTTCCAGCCGAAGCGGAAGCCGGGCAGCGCGCCCTTGCGGATATGGGTCAACTCATGGATGAAGCTGGCCGCGCGATAGAGCGCCATCATCGACAACAGGGCACAGCCGATCGCGATCGCCACATTCTGGGCCAATATCGCGCCGGTCAACGCGCCATAGCCGATCAGCGCCGACGCCAGCATGTCCGGCCAGTAGATGGCCGGGTTCGCGGTCGACAGGGTGCGCGTCAGATCCGCGGCGGCGCGCAGCATCTTCGTATCGTCGGGTATAGCCGACCGCGTGCGTGACGCGGCGGCCAATATGGGATCATGCACAGTCATGCTGCCTTCCCTACACTCCAAATGCGCTGCAATCATGGCAGCAACGTGACATATTCACCCTCGTAAGGGCGGCTTGAAAATGCGCGAAAGAGCGCATTTTCAAGCGCCGCACCGGCCCACCCCCCCACCCGACCTCCCATCAGGTTACCATGTCTGGGTGGCCGGGTGCGGATGTAGGCCGGTACAGATGCGCCAGAGGCGCATTTCCAGACCGACTCTTAGCGTCCCTGCCCCGGCCCGAGATTGACATTCCGCAAACAAGCGCCGAACTGCTCGACACATTTCTTCAAGGGCCTGCGCCGTGGCATCAACCGATCTCCTCATCACCCCCGTTTCCTCCAAGGCCGATCTCAAGGCCTTTGTCGACCTGCCCTGGCGGCTCTACGCCAATGATCCCAATTGGGTGCCGCCGCTCAAGTCCGAAGTCTACGGCCTGCTGACGCCGGGCAAGAATCCCTTCTTCGACCATGCCGAGGCCCAATATTTCCTCGCCCGGCGCGGAAACAAGGTGGTCGGCCGCATTTCCGCGCATTTCGACAAGCTGGCGCTGGCCCAGCCGGTCGAACAGGGCATGGGTCCGGGCACCGGCAATTTCGGCCTGTTCGAGGCGGAAGATGCCGAAACCGGCGCCGCCCTGATCGCCGCGGCCGAAGGCTGGCTCAAGGCCAAGGGCATGACCCGCGTGCTCGGCCCGATCTCGCTGTCGATCTGGGAAGAGCCCGGCCTGCTGATCCAGGGCCATGACCATCCGCCGACGGTGATGATGGGCCATAACAGCGCCGCCTATCAGCCGATGGTCGAGGGCGCCGGCTATCAGCCGGTCAAGCAGCTCAAGACCTATGAACTCGACATCACGAAGAATTTCCAGCCGCTGATCGAGCGCATCGTCGCTTCGGGCGAAAAAAGCGCGCGCATCACCATCCGCAAGGTCGACAAGTCGAAATTCGATCAGGAAGCCGCGATCATCCTGGGCATCCTCAACGACGCCTGGGGCAAGAATTGGGGCTTCGTGCCGATCACCGACGCCGAAGTCGCCTTCACCGGCAAGAAACTCAAGCCGCTGGTGTTCGAGGATCTGATCATGATCGCCGAGCTGGAAGGCGAACCGGTCGCCTTCATGATGACCCTGCCCGATCTCAACGAGGCACTGAAGCCGCTCAACGGTTCGCTCTTCCCGTTCGGCTGGATCAAGCTGCTGCGCTGGCTGCGCAAGCCGCAGGTCAGCACGATGCGCGTGCCGCTGATGGGCGTGGTCCAGCGGCTGCAATCGACCCGCATGGCCAGCCAGCTCGCCTTCATGATGATCGAATATATCCGTCGCAACGCCCTGGCCCATTACAGTGCGACGCGCGGCGAGATCGGCTGGGTGCTGGACGATAATCAGGGCATGAACGCGATCGCCGACGCCATCGAATCCAGGGTCAACAAGATCTATCAGGTCTACGAAAAGACGCTGTAAGGTCGCGGGCGCGCCTCAGCGCCCGCATCTATCCGCCTGCAAGGCCATCATCGCCCGCGCCATCGCCATGCCCAGCCGGCGCTGGGCATCGGTCACCAGATGCAGTTCGTCCGCCTGCCGCTCAAGGCCGCCGGTCGGCACCATATAGGCGCAGCGCAGGGCGATATCGCGCTGCGCCGCCTGCACCACCGCCCACCCCGGATAGCGCGCGACATGCTCCGGCGCCGCCGGCCGATCGGCGATCTGCGCAAAGAGGAACGGCAGGTCTGCCCGTCCCAGATCCCGCCGGAAATGCCCGACCAGATCGGCCAGCGCAGCGCCATAGCCGGTTGCCGTCGCCATATTCTCCGTGTCGCTCTCGCCCTGATACCAGAGGATGCCGGCCAGCCGTCCGCGAACCGATTGCACCCGCGCCAGGCACGATCCATAGAGCGTCGTCCGGTCCCCGCCGGGTCGCCAGCGCGCGATCGTGCTACCACCCTTGGCGCAGGGGATCAGGAGGATCGGCCGCCGCTGCCGCGCGATCAGCGCGCGGCCAAAGAACAGGCCCGGCCCGACCGTCGCCAGCCGGTCCGCCGACACCATGTCCTGCTGCCCCTCCGCACTGTCGATCGGTTCCACCGCCGGCCGGACGATGCCGTCATTGCCGAGCATCATCACGCCCGGCACCGGCGCCCTTTCCGGCGCGGTCAGGTCCGCCAGGGCGCCCCGCCCCGACATGTTGGACTGGCCGGCCAATATATAGATGTCCGGCAAGGGGGCCGCACCGCCAGCTGAACCGACCGCACCGATCAGCGCGGCCAGGCCCAGTCCGGCAATCCGCCAGCTCAATAGCTGTAGCTCAGGCGGATGCCGCCATAACGGTGGAAATCGCGCGGCACATAGCCCTGGATCGCCGTCGTCCCGTAGCGGTTCGACACATCGTTGATCAGGTAGCGATAATGCTGGTCGAACAGATTGTTGATGAAGCCCATCACCTGCCAGGACTTGTCGGCGCTGCGCAGGCCCAGCGCGATGTTCACCATCGCATATTCCGGCTGGATGGTGCGCGGATTCTGGTCCAGCGGCACGACCTTGCTCTGCCATGTGACGGCGCCCTGCGCGACCAGTTCCAGCGGCCCCTGCCCCAGCGGCTGGGCATAATCGATATTGCCCGCCAGCTTCCACTTGGGCGAGATCAGCATCGCCTTGCCGCTCAGATCCTGGCGCGGCGGCGTGCCGACGCATCCCTGCGCCGCGGTCTGGTTCACATAACAGGCCGCGCCGGCAAATTCCCTGAACTTGGCGTCCAGATAGGTGAGCGACCCATTGATGGTCAGCCCGGCCACCGGGCGGATGCTGGTTTCCATTTCCAGCCCCCGGATGCGCACCTTGCCGACATTGGTCAGGCGGAAATTCTGCGTCCCGTCAGCCAGATTTTCCACCGCCTGGGTCTGGAAATCGCGGAAATTGGAACTGAAGACGGTGACGTTCAACGTCACCTTGCGATCCAGCAGCTGCGAGCGGAAGCCCAGTTCCAGGCTGTCGGACTTTTCCGGGTTCACCGGGCCAGCATCGGCGCGCGCCTGGTTGAAGCCCGACGAAATGTCATAGGCCTGCCCCTTATGCCCGGTCGCATAGGTGAGATAGAGGTTCATGTCGCGTGCGACATCCTGCTTGATGCCCAGCTTGTAGGTGCCGAAACTGTCGCTGCTGCGCCCCCCATAGACCCGTCTGGCCGCCAGATCGGTGAACACATAATCGATTTTTTCCCGGCTGTAGCGGCCACCGGCGATCAGCGTCGTGCCGGGCAGCGGATCATATTCCAGCTGGCCAAAGCCCGCGATCAGATCGCTGCCGTTGGTCGCATCCCAATTGGCGTTGGAAAAGAGCGGCCCGCGATAGAAGTCGCGGCCAATGTCGACATTGCTGTAATAGGCGCCCAACGTATAGCGGAACCGGTCCTTGCCGGGCGAAATCAGCCGCAGTTCCTGGCTGAACTGCTCGCTGTCGAAATGGCCATATTGGAAATTCTGGAAGCTGGTGATCGCGGAATCGTCGCTGTCGAACCAGTCATGCGACTTGTAGCGGTCATGCGCGGTGATCGACATGATCGTCGGCCCGCCCGTATCATAGCTCAAGCGCAGCGACTGGGCGAAGTCATTATAGGTGTTGCCGGTCGGGAAATCGATCGACACGTCCCTATTGTCCTTGCCGACCGTGATGCCCGGGGCGAACACATCCTGGGTGAAGGCCGGATTGCCGCGCAGGACCGCATTGTCGCCCAGTTCGATGAAGGGCCGCGTCGCTGTCGTCCGTCCATCGGCATAATCGATCGCCAGATCGGCCTGCAACTCGGCCGTCGGGTTCCAGCGCAGCTTGTTACGGGTGGAGAAATAGCGGCGCCCATTCAACGTCTTGCCATCGGCCAGGTTGCGCGAATTGCCCTTGAAATCATCATAGTTGACGCTGGTGCGGAAACCCAGCGTGTCGGTCAGCGGCCCGGAAAGAACCGCTCCGATCTGCTGCTCGTCATCGGTAGTGATCATGCCCCGCACCGACGCGGTCAGCGTCTTGGTCGGGGCCTTGGACACGATATTGATCAGGCCGGCCGAGGCCGACTTGCCATAAAGCGTCGTCTGCGGCCCGCGCAGCACCTCGATCCGCTCGATATCGGAAAGATCGGTGAAGGCGCGCGACTGGAAGGCCAGCGCCACATCGTCCAGGATCACCGCAACGCTCGGCTCGACGCCGGGGCTGAAGGCCAGGGTGCCGACACCGCGGATCGCGACATTGGCGCTCGCCGGATTTTCCGCCGGCCGGATGCTCAGCGACGGCGACACGCGGCTCAGATCGTTGAAATCCTGCACCGCATTGGCCTGCAGCTGGGCCTCCCCCAGCACCTGCACCGACAAGGGCACATCCTGCACATTCTGTTCGCGCTTCTGCGCCGTCACGATGATGTCGCCGGCTGACATATCCTGCGCCTGCGCATGGGCCACGCCCGCCAGCGTCCCCGATGCGACGCCAACCAGTAGGCTCGCCATCACGACTGCCATTTTCGACTGCCCCTTCATCAACCTCTCCCGATCCTGTGTTCCAAAGCTGCTACCGGGAGCCATCGGCCAATGCGCCGGTTTGCCCGACTGCATCCATCACAAAGCCCACATTGCGGGACTAGACTCCAGATTTCGAAAAGGCTGTAACCGACAGATCAGGCCAGCGCAACATATTGGTCAAGCCAATATTGGTGAACACGCTACTTGTCAGACAAATTGGCCTGGCAGGTCGATGGCCATGGCGGATGGCTGCGCTCCTGCGGACGCGGGCCGCCGTGAATCAGCATCGGCGCGATCGACGGTCCGCAGACAGTCGATCGCGCCGATCGCGCCTTTTCAAAATCGGGTCAGGCGGCGGCCGGGGTCGCCTCCGCCGGCTTCAGATGGCGCGCCAGGAAGTCGAGGCAACTGCGCACCTTGGCGCTGTCCCCCTGCGCCGGCAGATAGAGGGCGACGATCGGCGATTCCGGTAGCGCGACAGCGGGCAGCACCGTCTGCAACCGCCCCTCTTCCAGATCGTCCGACACCGCCCATAGCGACTTGATGACGATACCGGCGCCATTGAGTGCCCATAGCCGTGCCAGTTCGCCATCATTGGTGCTCAGCACCCGGCTCGCCCGGCTGTTGTCCCGCCCCATGTCCATGTCGATCGCGCGCCACATATCCTGCCCGCCGCCAATGACGATCCGGTCATGGCTGGCCAGATCCTCGATCGTGCGCGGCACGCCGCGCCGGCTGAGATATTCGGGCGAGGCGCAGAGCATGCGCGGATTGTCGGCCAGCCGCTTCATGATCAGGCCGCTGTCCGGCGGCGGATCGAAACAGATGGCGATGTCATGGCCGGTCTCGACGATATTGGCCGCCTGTCCCGCCGCCTCCAGATGCACCGCCACCTCCGGGTGCAGCGTCGCATAATGCTGGAACAGCGGCGCCAACCGGCTGCGGCCCGAATGCAGCGTCGTCACCACGCGCAGCGCCCCGACCGGCTCGGTGGCGTTGCGCATCACGACATTTTCCGCCTGGTCGATGTCGGACAGTGCCTGCCCCGCCTTCTCGTAGAAGATCTGGCCTTCCTGCGTCAGCGTCATGTGCCGGCTGTTGCGGCGCACCAGCATCACCCCCAGCCGCGACTCCAGTTGCGACAGGCGGCGACTGGTCGCGGCAAGCGACAGGTCCAATCGTCTGGCCGCTTCGGACAGGCTGCCCGATTCGGCAATTTTAACGAAGGACAGGATTTCAGCATAGCGATCGGCCATGCGCAAAAAGCTATGCGCGTTACGCTGCATTGCAATAGGCGCAAGGTTGCAGTTCCGTGTGAAAACATTGCCACGTCTCCCGAACGGCACGGAAATGCGACGGAATTTTGCTGGCGTTACCGCTACCGCAAGGCTGACTTGCATGGCGTGGACCACGTTGACCGTCGCTTGTGCGTCGCATCATTTTTCGAACAAAGGCCGCCCGTCGGCTCCATTTCGGAAAGGACCGCCATGATCCGCACGCTCGCCGCAACGCGCGCCGCGCCCACGCCCAAGACCAATCAGCGTCTTGCCTGGAACGATATCGAGGCGCTGCCCATCTATGCCGCCATGGCGCTCTGCTTCGCCTGCGCCTGGCTGGCGATCAGCGACAGCACCCCCACCATCTATGCAACGATCCTGAAGGCCGTTGGCATCATCGGCGGCATGGCGCTGCGCCATGCCTGGCTGAAACTGGATGAAGCCGACGGCACGGACATCGCCTGACCCTGTAGAGAACCGCTCCCCCTATGATCGTCGGACGTGCCCCACGTATCCGCCAGAGTTTCCAGACCGCGTGGCGCGCGCTGATCGCGCTGTTCTTCTGGGATCTGGCGGTCACCATCTTCTACTTCATCTCGCCCTTCAAGGCGCCGGCCCTGCCGCTCACCATCTTCGGCACCGCCCTCGCCCTGGTCCTCGGCTTCCGCGTCAACTCCGCCTATCAGCGCTGGTGGGAAGGCCGCATCCTGTGGGGGGCGATGGTCAATGTCTCGCGCAGCTGGGCGCGCGCGGTGATGAACTTCATCCCCGACCGGGCCGAAACGGCGGACCTGCGCCAGACCCTGGTCGAACGCCATATCGCCTATGTCCAAGCGCTGCGCTGCCAGCTCCGCCGGATCGATCCCGCGCCCGATGTGCGCCGCGTGCTCGCCGGCCCGGAGATTCCGGAGGAGATTCCGGAACTGGGCCGCCGCAATCCCGCCAACGGCCTGCTCGACGGATCGGGGCGCCGGGTCGAACAGGCGCGCGCGGACGGCTGGATCGACAGCATCCAGCAGACCCAGATCGAACGGCTGCTGGTCGACATGTCGAACGCGCAGGGCGGCATGGAGCGGATCAAGAACACGCCGCTGCCCGCCCAGTATCGCAGCTTCCCCAAATTCTTCACCCGGCTCTTCTGCATCCTGCTGCCGATCGGCCTGGTCGAGACATTGGGCATCGCCACCCCGGTGGGATCGGCGGTCGCGGGCTTCATGTATCTCGCCGTGCTGCAGATCGGCGACGACCTGGTCGATCCGTTCGGTAACGACGTCCACGACCTGCCGCTCGACAGCATCACCACCACGATCGAGGCGGACATGTGCGACACGCTCGGCCGCGAAGGGCCTCCCCCGGTCCAGCCGGTCGACGGCGTGCTCTGGTAAAGCCAAGATCGCCCGCCAATCCTGCCGTCATCCCGCATTCGATGCGGGATCCATTCAGCGCTCCCTCGTAGCACAGAACGGATCCCGGATCCTTCGCGTGTCCAGGAAAGTCTTTCGCCAGGATGACGCCGACAGGGATCAACGGGTTTCGACCACTTGCGGAGGTAAAATCCTCCCCTGCAAGGGGAGGGGGACCACGAAGTGGTGGAGGGGTGCCGCTCTATCGAGAGGAGGACACCCCTCCGTCTGGCCTTCGGCCAGCCACCTCCTCTTCTAGGGGAGGATGGTCTGGAAGCGACCATCTCCCGTCATTGCGAGCGTAGCGAAGCAATCCATCTCGCGCCGGTGGATTGCTTCGCTACGCTCGCAATGACGATGTCGGATTTTAGCGGCTAACGACCAGTTGTTGCCTTCCATGCGTCGAATTGCGGTGCCTAGTTGCGGACACTCCGTTGAATGGGATAACCATCATCTATGACGCAACTGACAGAGTTAGAGCGAGCAGCAATAGAGGCGATCTTGGCCGAAAAGCCGGATCATTTCGGTCCGTTGAGCGAGCAGCTTCAATCTGTGACGGTTGAGAAGCGAGAGAATACCGGTGGTGGCTTCTTCACGACAATCTGGGTATCCTCGTTAGCACAGGCCGCAATCGTATCCAGCCCTTTGGGACTGAACGTGTATGCAAACATAGATGGCATGGAACACGGCCTTGGGATGCTCCTGTTTTTCGAGCAAGGGCGAATGAGCCTTTTGGAAGGGTATTCTGTCGGCGGGGAAAATACTTCTGAGATCGACTTTGGGACGGTCGCTTTTGCGATCAACGATTCGCCAGCCACATTGCATGGGAATGTCAGATAGTCGCTACACGCTGCCCACGAGCAGACATTCCGCTTCCCACCCATCCCCGCCCTTCGGCGTGCGTTGAATCTGTCCACGCCGGCCTAGCGCCGCCTCCCCTTCCCCTCGATCAGCACCGCCTGCTGCCAGCGGCTCGGCGCCTTGTCGGTGCGGTGGATGCAGCCGGCCCAGCAGCAAGGGCGCTTCTTGCCCTCCTGCAATTCCTCGACGGTGCGCGCAATGCGCCGCGCGCGGGTCGCGGCCTGCCTGGCATCCTCGACCCAGCAGATGAACTCGTTGCGGCCAAGCGGCGTCAGCCCCTGCCACAGTGCGAAGATGCCGGCGTCGGCCCGGATCGCCGCCTGCATGTCATCGGCCGCCTCATGCACCGTGCCCTGGAGGAAATCGTCCGTCATCCAGCCTCTCCGATCATTGCGATGCGCAGGCTAGGCGGAAAAGGCCGGCTCCGCCAGCGCCAGACCATGCGCCCGGATCGCGCCGGGCCAGCCTTCCGCCGCCACGTCGAACGCCGCCCTGTCCCTGGCATAAAGCGCGCGGATCGCCGCTTCATAGCCGGCCCGGTCGCCCGCCATCGCGGTCAGGAAATGATAGGCCGCATCCATCGCCGCACGCGGCGAAGGCTTGTCCGCGCTCGCCTTCACCGCATCCTCCACCAGTTGCCGCAACGTGGCGGAGGCGCCGCGCGGCTGCGCCGCCAGCCAGTCCCAATGGCGCGGCAGCAGGGTGATCTCGCGCGCCTGCACCCCCATCTTGGGCCGCCCCCGCCCCCGTGGCCCGGCACGCAGCGCCGCATCGACCTGCAGGTCGATATCCACCTGCCGCCCGGTGCGATCGTCGAACAGCAGGATATTCTGCGCGTCATCCCCCATGGCCCGCAGCGCCGCGCGCACCTCATCCTCGTCGCCGGTCGCGATCCAATAGTCGCCCGAAAAGGCCGTCAATGTGCGGTCCATGCCGAATCTCCTTCGACACAGGATTTATTACCCGGATATAATAGAGTCAATAATATCCGGATTAAATTCAGATATCGCGCAGTTCGACCCAGGTCGGCGCATGATCGCTCGCCTTTTCCCGGCCACGAAACGCCTTGTCGACCTGGGCGTCGACCAGCCGGTCGGCCGCTGCCGGGCTCAGCAGCAGATGATCGATGCGGAAGCCCGCGTCGCGCGGCCAGGCGCCGGCCTGATAGTCCCAATAGGTCCACACGCCCCCGGCCGGATGGCGGGTCAGGATCGAATCGGTCCAGCCATCGCCCAGCAGCCGGCGATAGGCCTCCCGGCTTTCGGGCTGCATCAGCGCATCGTCCGCCATCGCCTTGGGCGAATAGATGTCCACGTCGCGCGGGATGACATTATAGTCGCCGGCCAGGATGGCGGGCACTTCCTCCGCCCAGATTTCCGCCGCCCGTTCCCGCAGCCGCTTCATCCAGCGCAGCTTGTAATCGAATTTCGGCCCCGGCTGCGGATTGCCGTTGGGCAGGTAGATGCTGGCGACCCGCACCCCCTTCACATCGGCTTCCAGATAGCGGCTCTGCTCGTCCTCGGGCTCGCCCTCCAGGCCCCGGCGTACCTCCACCGGCTGGTCGCCGCGCGCCAGGATCGCCACGCCGTTAAAGCCCTTCTGCCCGTGCCAGATCACGCCATAGCCGGCATCCTCGATATCCTTGACCGGAAAGGTCTCGTCGGATGTCTTGATTTCCTGCAGGCAGGCAATGTCGGGCCGGGTCTCGTCCAGCCATTCCAGCAGGCGCGGCAGCCGCGCCTTGATGCCGTTGATGTTGAAGGTGGCGATACGCATAATGGACCTGTCTCTTTCGCTGTCCACTTCCCTTTAGAGAAGTGGGCTGCGTCTACAAGCCAATGCGCCGATCAGACCGAGAAGCTGGTGCCGCAGCCGCAACCGGCGGTCGCGTTGGGATTGGTCACCTTGAACGCCGCGCCGCCCAGGTCCGACACGAAATCGACCGCAGAGCCGCGCACCAGGTCCAGGCTGACATCGTCCACCACCAGCGTCACGCCATCGCGCTCCACCGCCAGATCCTCGGCCTCCACCTGCTCGGCCAGGCCAAAGCGATATTGGAAGCCCGAACAGCCGCCGCCTTCCACGGCCAGCCGCAATATGGCGGGCTTGCCCTGCTTGGCAGCGATCGCCGCGACGCGCGCGGCAGCGGAGGGGGTGAGGTCAATATCGGCCATGGCGCCTAGATAGGATCAAGCAAAAGCCCCGGCAACCCATGGGCGCCGGGGCTTTGGAAAAGTCGGGATCAAAAGCGGCCGATCAGTCGACGGCCTTTTCGTCCGCCTTGGTCGGGCCGCCCATGGCGACCGGCGGCTTGGTGTTCATCGCGATCAGATAATCGGGACCGGCAACGAACGGGATCGGGTTGATCGCCGCGCCATCGACGCGGACTTCATAATGGAGGTGGCTGCCGGTCGAACGGCCGGTCGACCCCATCAGGCCGATCACCTGGCCGCGATGGACATAGGAGTTGGGCGCGACCAGCAGCTTCGACATATGGCCGTAGCGGGTTTCCATGCCATTGCCATGCGAGATCTGCACCAGGTTGCCATAACCGCTGGCCCAGCCGGCGCGGCTGATGATGCCATCGGCGGTCGCGTGAATCGGGGTGCCGATCGGGCCGGGGATATCGATGCCCTTGTGCATGCGGGCGCTGCGGTTGAACGGGTCGGAACGGACGCCGAAGTTCGAGGTCAGCGACAGCTTTTCGACCGGGCGGCCCGAGGGGATATAGGCTGCCGTCTTGGCGTTGCCGTCCATGCGCTGCAGGCTGGAGAAGATGTTCGAGAAGCCGACATCGGCCGGGCCGAGCGCGCTGGTGTTGATTTCCGATGCATCGCCATAAGGATCATCTTCATCCTTGGCGTTGGCCGGGGCTGCGGCGCACATCACGCCTACCATGCCGACCATCCCGAAAATCTTGGCCGTCTTGCTGGCCGATTGGAACCAACGCGCACCCAGCGCATTCACAGTACGAAGAATCAACATGCCGACCCCGACTTATGCCCGCGAAGGCTTTTGCCTCTCGTGGGTTCCCCATGTTCAATAAAATGGCGACCTGGATCGCCCCCGCTGGATGCAGACTGCAAATCGCCGCTCAGCTTGCAAGCGCGTCGTAGAAATCCCGCGTCAAACCGGCCTGCCGACGCGCCGAGTCGTTGAACGGTGGCTTAACGCTCCCCCGAAAATGGCGTTTCACAAGGATTTGGTAATGTTTGACGGGGTCTAGCCCCAATCGGTTCGTCGCCTGGTTGAACCATGTCGTCCCCGCCGACACATGGCGAATCTCATCCGTCATAATCCGCTGCAACATCTTCGCGGATATATGGTCGCCCACTCCTTCGAACCGCGCGATCGTGGACGGTGTGATATCCAGCGCGCGGGCCTCCAGCACCATTGGCACGACGGCCAACCGGGCCAGCGCATCGCCCGCCGTCTCGCTCGCCGCCTGCCACAGCCCGTCATGCGCGGGCAGCGCGCCATAATGGCTGCCCAACTGCCGCAGCCGCCGGTCGAGCAGCGCGAAATGCATCGCCTCGTCCGCGCCGACCCGCATCCATTCGTCGGTGAAGCCCGCCGGAAATTCGCCGCCAGACCGCCCGATCAGGTCGAACGCCAGGTCGATCGCCACGAACTCGATATGCGCCAGCGCGTGCAGCATCGCGATCCGCCCGCGATCCGTACCCATCTTGCTGCGCTTGGGCATTTGCCCCGGCGGCAGCAGTTCGGGTGCATCGGGCCGGGCCGGCCGGTCGGGCATCACCGTGTCGAACCGATGCGCCAGCCGTCCCAGCCGCCAGCGACGCGCCACCGCCCGCGCCGCCATCAGCTTGGCGGTCGGGTTGGCAATGGTCAGCACATGGGCGCACCCCGCGCCCACGGAATCGATGGCAGGTGGCAAGGTCAAAGCGCCTTCGCCGCCTCCAGCACCTCGGCGGCATGGCCCTTGACCTTCACCTTGGGCCAGACCCGCTCGACCTTGCCGTCGCCGTCCGCCAGGAAGGTCGCCCGCGCGATCCCCATATATTGGCGGCCATAAAGCGACTTCTCGACCCAGGTGCCGAACGCCTCGCACGCCGTGCCCGGCTCGTCCGACGCCAGCGTCACCGCCAGCCCATATTTGTCGCCGAACTTCTTGAGCTTGGCCGGCTTATCCTTCGACACGCCGACCACCGCCACGCCCAGCGCCGCGAACTCGCTCGCCAGTTCGGTGAAATCCTTCGCCTCGCTGGTGCAACCGGGCGTGTCCGCCTTGGGATAGAAATAGACCACCACCGGCTTGCCGCGATAGCGCGCCAGGCTGAAGTCCGCGCCATCCGCATCCTTCAGCGCCACGTCGGGCAGCATCGCTCCCTGTTCAAGCATCTTGATTCTCCTGATAGGGCGCGGCCAGCGCGCGCCATGCGTCGCCGACGCTTTGCCGGGCCTTGGCATAGCTTTCAAGCAGCGCGTCCCAATCGGCCGCGCCACAGGCCCGCGCCACCAGCGGCCGGGTCGCCTCCGGCGGCTCGGTCGACTTGGGCGATACCAGCCGCGACACGATCAGGAAGCGGGTGATCAGCTCCTGCGCCGGGATCAGCTCGGCGGGCAGATGGCCGGCCGCCACCAGCTCGGCCAGCGCCTCGCCCAGATCCGGGTCGAACCCCAGGCGATAATGGAACTGGCTGATGTGGATCAGGAACTCAATGTCGACCAGCCCACCGGGCACCAGCTTGACGTCCAACTCGCTTGCCGGCGGCTTGTGCCGGGCAATGTCGCCGCGCATCTTCACCGCCTGCCGTGCCAGTTCGTCGAAATCGCGCGGACGCTGCAGCGTCTCGGTCAGGATCGCCTCCAGCGCGCTACGCGCCTGCGCCGATCCGAATACCGGCCGCGCCCGCGTGAGCGCCAGATGCTCCCAGGTCCAGGCCTCCTCGCGCTGATATTTGGCGAAACTGTCGAGGCTGACCGCCAGCAGCCCCTGCGCGCCCGACGGCCGCAGCCGCGTATCCACCTCATAAAGCGGCCCCGCCGCCGTCGACACCGACAGCGCATTGGTGATGCGCTGGCCCAGGCGGTTGAAATATTGGGTCGCGCCCAGTGGCCGCGCCCCATCCGATTCCGTCAGGAAATCGCCGGTAAAAAGGTAAACTAGGTCCAGGTCCGATGCGTGGGTCAGCACCCCGCCGCCCATCCGCCCCAGCGCCAGGATCACCATCTCGCCGCCCGGCACCTTGCCATGCGCGCTCTCGAACTCGGCCACGGTGGCACCCGCCAGCGCCTCGATCGCCGCCTCCGCCACCCGGCCATAGCCGCGCCCGGCCTCCAGCGGATCGCCGCCGCGCACGATCTGCACGCCCAGCGCAAAACGCCGATCATTCACCCGCTGCCGCACCCGGTCGAGCAGCGCCTGATAATCCTCGCCCGGCTCCAGCGCGGCAAATTGCTGCGCCAGGACATCGACCGGCGGCACGGGATCGAAGGCCGACGCGTCGATCAGCCCTTCGAGCAGTTCGACCCGGCGGCTCAGCCCATCGGCCAGCGCGGGCGCATGGCTCAATATCTCGGCCAGCAGTTCGACCAGCCCCGGTCGCGCGCCCAGCAGCTTGAAGAAGTTGATCGCGCTCGGCAGCCGGCCGATGATGTCGTCCAGCCGGTTGAGCGCCCGCCCCGGATCGGGCGCGGTGGCGAGCGCGGGCATCAGCACCGGTAACAGCCGCTCCAGCGCCTCGCGCGACGCGCCGCTGCGCAGCGACCGGATCGTGCCATCGCGCCAATGGGCGACCCGCGCCGCCGCCCAGTCGGCATCGGCAAAGCCCATGTCCTTGAGCTGCGCCTTCAGCCTATCCTCGTCATGCGACAGGCTGGCATCGTCGGGCGCGGCGGTCAGCCGGTCATAATTGGCGCCGACCCATTCGACATGGGGCCGCAGCAGGTCGAGCAGCGCCACCCCGTCCGCCAGCCCATGCAAGCGCGCGACATTGTCCAGCGAATCCGGGTTCCTGGGCAGTTCATGGGTCTGGCGATCCTCGACCATCTGCAGGCGATGCTCGATCGTGCGGAACAGCATATAGGCTTCGTCCAACCGCGCGGCCACTTCCGCCTCGATCACGCCCGCCGCCGCCAGCGCCTGCAGCGCCGTACGCGTATGGCCCGACCTCAGCGACGGATCGCGCCCGCCATGGATCAGCTGATGAACCTGGGCGAAAAACTCCACCTCGCGAATGCCGCCGCGCCCGCGCTTCAGGTCATAGCCCGGCCCGAATGCCTGCCCCTGCGCATAATGGTCGCGGATGCGCCGGCTGATATCGGTGATCGCATCGATCGCGCCGAAGTCCAGGCTGCGTCGCCACACGAAGGGGCGGATCTGGCGCAGGAAATAATCGCCCAGCGCCATGTCACCCGCCGCCGGCCGGGAGCGGATGAAGGCCGCCTGTTCCCAGCCCATCGCGGTCGATTCATAATAGCCGATTGCCGCCTCCACCGGCAGCGCGATCGGCGTGGCTTCGGGCGACGGCCGCAGCCGCAGGTCGACGCGGAAGACATAGCCGTCGCCATCGCGCGCGTTCAGTATCTCGCTGACCCGCCGGCCGATCCGTACCGCCGCGTCCGCCACATCCTCCCGCTCGCCATGTGGCAGGGTGGTGGGGTCATAGAGCAGGATCGGGTCGATATCGGACGAATAATTGAGTTCCCGGCTGCCATGCTTGCCCAGCGCCAGCACGACGAAGCCCTGCGGCAGGGCATCGGGATAGCGTTCGGCAAAGGTTGCCGCCAGCGCCTCCGCCAGCGCCTGGTCGGCAAAGTCGGACAGGGTGCGCGTCACCCGATCCATATCCCAGGCCCCGGCCAGGTCCGCCGCCGCCGTCACCAGCGCGATCGCGCCGCGCCGCCGCCGCAGCGATTTGGCCACCCCATCCTCTGGCAGGCCCTGCGCCTGCGCCGCCGCCATCGCCGCGTCGAAATCGCCCGCCGCCAGCAGCGCGACGACGGCCGGATAACGGTCCATCTGCCGCGCCAGAAAAGGCGAATGCGCGCGTATCCGCGCTTCCAGGTCGATCCAGTCCGTCACGCTTCCGTCTCCTTGTTGACGGCGATATCGCGTCCGAATGCGACGAAATCCAGAAACTTTTGGCTTACATGGCCGTTCTGTCTCTCATGGAAATGCAGCGCAAACCTCTTGGCCGATCGGCACCGGGACAGGACGGCGGCGGTGCCCGAGTCGTCAACGTCGCCCTGCCCCTGCCCTATGAGGGCGTGGGCAAGGCGCTGCGGTCCAGCTTCTCCGCGCAGCGCGACACTCTGCCGGACGACATGCTGGCGCTGTTGGCGAAGCTTGATCAGCATTAACCAATGAAGCTTGATCAGCATTAACCAATAAAGCGCAGACATTTTTTCATGTCTTGCCGTTAAGGCCCGAATCTCTTTCCATTTTCTAGGCAGGAATGCGGGTCAGTCGATGATGTATAAGGTCTTTGCCGGCGGCACGCTGGTGGTCGCACCGATGATCGTCCTGGCGCTGCAGAATTTTGCGCCGCATCACCAGCCGCTTCCCCAGTCTAGCGAAGCACAGCCGGTCGCCACGCCGGTTGCGCCGCCACCTCCACCCGTCGCCCCCAGTGCGCCGCAGGACTTTGCCGCCCCGTCCTCGGGGGAGCCCATGGCCGATGCCGGCCAGCCGAGCATCATGCCGCCGCTGGACACGGCCGCGTCCGTCAGTCCGGGGTCGGCGGGCTCGCCCCCGCCAGGCTCCCCCAACGCCGAACATTGATCGCGCCTACAGCGTCCCCTTGAACGTATCGCACTGGGCCGGATCGCCACTGTCCAGCCCCTTGCGCAGCCAGCTCATGCGCTGCTCGCTGGTGCCATGGGTGAAGCTTTCGGGCACCGGACGACGCCCGGCCGACTTCTGCAGCGTATCGTCGCCGATCGACTGCGCCGCCTTCATGCCCTCTTCCAGGTCGCCCGCTTCCATCAGCCCGGTGCGCTTGGCCCAGACGCCAGCATAGCAGTCGGCCTGCAACTCCACCTTGACCTGCAACGCATTGCCCTGCGCCTCGCTGACGCGGCGCTGCTGCTGGTTCACCTGGCCCAGCGTGCCTTCCAGATCCTGGACATGATGGCCGACCTCATGCGCGATCACATAGGCCTGCGCGAAATCGCCCGGCGCGCCGAAGCGGTCGCGCAATTCGGTGAAGAAATCGGTGTCGAGATAGACCTTCTGGTCGTTCGGGCAGTAAAATGGCCCCATCGCGCTCTGTGCCGCGCCACAGCCCGACGTGCCGCTCTGCGCATAGAAGGACAGGATGGTCGGCTGATAGGTCTGCCCGGCTTCCTTGAATATCTGGCCCCAGACCCGCTCGGTCGATCCCAGCACCTTCAAAGACCAATGCTGGATCTCGGTCAGCTTGCTCGCATCCTGGCTACCCGCCGGCGCGCTCTGCGGCGCCTGCTGCTGCACGCCGCCACCGCCGCCCAGCAGGCTCAGCGGATTGACGCCCATCACCGCCAGGATGATCAGCACCACGACGATGCCGCCACAGCCGAAGCGACTGCCGATCAGCGGCAGCAGCAATCCCAGACCGCCCATCCCGCCGCCGCCGCCAAAGCCGCCGCCGCTGCGTCCGTCCTGCACCTCGAAATTGCTGCTTTCCTGTTCGTCGTCGAGCCGCACCCTGGCCTCCCTCGCATCCTGTTCCCGTGCCTACTGCATAACCGGCTGGCTGCAAACCATCCGCTGGCAATGCACGTTCCATCGACAGGAACGAGTTTGTTACGAGACATTAAGTTGGAATGGCCGGACCAAAACCTATATTGCAGTGCGACATGGCCGACACCGAATCCCGACCGCGCCGCCGCGCCACCACGCCCCTCCCCCTCCCCCGCGAAGTCGCATTGCTGTTGCAGGGGGGCGGCGCGCTCGGCTCCTTCCAGGCCGGCGTCTATCAGCGGCTCGATGAACTGGGGGTCGATGTCAGCTGGGTCGCGGGCATCTCGATCGGCGCGGTCAATGCCGCGATCATCGCCGGCAACCCGCCGCACCGGCGCCTGAGCCAGCTCAAGAAATTCTGGCTGACCGTCTCAGGCGGCATGCCCAACATGATCCTTCCCGAAATCGACCATATCCGCGAAGCCGCCCATCTGATGGCCGCCGGCACGGTTGCAACCCTGGGCGTGCCCGGCATGTTCCGCCCGCGCCTGTGGCCCGCGCCGCTGATGCCCGAAGGATCGGCCGGCGCGATCAGCTTCTATGACAGCGCGCCCTTGAAGGACACGCTCGACGCCTGCGTCGACTGGGATCTGCTCAATGACGGCCCGGTTCGGCTGTCGGTCGGCGCGGTCGATGTCGAAAGCGGCAATTTCGCCTATTGGGACACGCGCGGACCGGGTGGCAACACCCGCATCGACGCACGCCATATCATGGCCTCGGGCGCGCTGCCGCCGGGCCTGCCCCCGGTCGAGATCGATGGGCGCTGGTATTGGGATGGCGGCATCGTTTCCAACACCCCGCTTGCCCATGTGCTCAATCACCAGACCGACGACATGCTGGTGTTCCAGGTCGATCTCTTTCCGGCCGAAGGGCCGATGCCGCGGCAGATGACCGATGTCTATTCGCGCATGAAGGACATTCAGTATAGCAGCCGCACCCGCCAGGTGACCGACCAGTATCTGCGCCTGCGCCGCGAACATGGCGCGATCAAGGCGCTGCTCGACAAGTTGCCGCCCGAACTACAGGACGGGCCGGAGGCGCAGAAGCTGCGCGACATGCTCGATGGCGGCTCGGTCAATATCGTCCACCTCATCTACCGCACCCGCGCCTGGGAAAGCGGCGCGAAGGATTTCGAATTTTCCCGCGCGACCATGCTTGACCATTGGAGCCAGGGTCGCGAGGCGGTGGAAGAAGTGATGCACAAGGGCGACCTCATCGCCCGCAACATTCTCGACGGAAAGAGCGCGACCTTCGATCTCGACGCGCCGGATCATCTCAAGGAGAAAATGGCATGAGCAAGTCCCTCGCTGGCAAGACCGCCCTGATCACCGGTTCCACCTCGGGCATCGGCCTGGCCTATGCCAAGGCGCTGGCCGGCGAAGGCGCCAATGTCGTGATCAACGGCTTTGGCGACGCGGACGGAATCGAGCAGGAACGGCTCGGCCTTGAAGCCCTCTCGGGCGCCAAGGCGCTCTATAGCGGCCATGACCTGACCAAGGTCGACCAGATCGAGGCGATGATGCAGGAAGCAGCCACTGCCTTCGGCGGCATCGACATCCTCATCAACAATGCCGGCATGCAGCATGTCGCCCCGGTCGAGGAATTCCCGCTCGACAAATGGGACCTCATCATCGCGCTGAATCTCAACGCCGCCTTCCACACCACGCGCCTTGCCATTCCTTACATGAAGGAAAAGAAGTGGGGCCGGATCATCCAGACCGCCTCGGCCCATTCGCTGGTCGCCTCGCCCTTCAAGAGCGCCTATGTAACCGCCAAGCACGGCCTCAACGGCTTCACCAAAACGGTCGCGCTGGAAGTCGCCACCTTCGGCATCACCGCCAACTGCATCTCGCCCGGCTATGTCTGGACCCCACTCGTGGAAAACCAGATTCCCGACACGATGAAGGCGCGGAACATGACCCGCGAGCAGGTGATGAACGACGTGCTGCTCGCCGGCCAGCCGACCAAGCAGTTCGTTACCGCCGAACAGGTCGCCGCCACGGCCCTCTACCTGTGCAGCGACGCCGCCGCCCAGATCACCGGCGCCAATCTCTCGATCGACGGCGGCTGGACCGCGCAATAAGCGCCATCGCCCGGTCGATATGACCGGGCACGCGATTGACTCCCCTTCCCCCTTGGCCGCGAACTGACAGTCAAAAGGGGAAGAGGATCGCGCCATGGCGCCAGACCAATGCCGCATCACCGATCAGGTCGCCATCGTCACTGGCGGCGGCGCGGGCATAGGTCGCGCCATCGCGCTCGCGCTGGCAGACGCCGGCGCCGATATCATCATTGCCGACATCATCCCCGAACGGGGCGCGGAAGTGGTGGCGCGCGTCGCAGAATATGGCCGCGCCTGCCTCTCCATCCCCACCGACATGGCCCAACCCGATCAGGTCGCGGCGATGGTGGATGCGGCCCAGGCCCGCTTCGGCCGGGTCGACATCCTCATCAACAATGCCGGCGGCGTCAGCCGGAAGGCCTTCGTCGACCAGAGCCAGAATAGCTGGTGCCGCCATATCGACCTCAACCTCGTCTCGATGCTGGCCGCCACCTCCGCCGCTGTGCCGCACATCATCGCGGGCGGGCGCGGCGGTGTCATCATCAACGTTTCCAGCATCGAAGGATCGCGCGCTGCGCCGGGCTACGCCGTCTATGCCGCGTGCAAGGCGGGGATGAACAATTTCACCCGGACCATGGCGCTGGAGCTGGCCGATCACGGCATCCGCGTGAACGCGATCGCGCCCGATTTCACCACCACGCCGGGCACGCGCGGCAATCCCCCCGGCCCGGTGGACGAAACGACATGGTTCCCCGTGCCGCCCGCCATGACCGACGCCACCGCCCGCCGCATTCCGCTGCAACGGCCCGGCGTCGACCGCGAATGCGGCCAGGCCGCCCTGTTCCTCGCCTCGCCGATGAGCAGCTACATCACAGGGACCATATTGCCGGTCGATGGCGGCAGCTGGGCCTCGTCCGGCTGGGTCCGCAATGCCGCCGGCCAATGGGTGCTGGTCGAACCGCATGGAGTGTCCGACGCATGAAGATCAACGTCCCCCTGCCCTTCGATCATGCCGACCTCCCGGACGAGTTCGGTACGATGGCGGCGGTCGCAGAAATCGGCCGCACGGTGGAGCAGGCGGGCTTCCACGCCGGCCTCGTCACCGACCATCCCGTGCCCACCGGCCGTTGGCTCGACACGGGCGGGCACCACGCCCAGTCGCCCTTCGTCATGCTCGCCCTGCTCGCCGCCCATACCACGACCCTGCGGCTCCAGACCGGCATCCTCGTCCTGCCCTATCGCAATCCCTTCATCGTCGCGCGCGACATCACCACGCTCGACGCCTTTGCCGGCGGCCGGGTGACGCTCAGCGTCGGCGCGGGCTATCTCAAGGGCGAATATCGCGCGCTCGGCGTGGACTTCGACCAGCGCAACGAGTTGATGGACGAATATCTGCGCGCCATCCGCGCCGCCACGTCGGGCGAAGAATTCGCCTTCGAAGGCACCGGCTATCAGGCCTTCGGCAACCGCATCGTCCCCGGATCACCGCAAAAGCCCGGCCTGCCCCTCTATGTCGGCGGCAATGCGAAACGCGCCATCCGCCGCGTGGTCGATCTCGCCGATGGCTGGAACCCCTTCTTTACCGCCGGTGGCGGCGTCAACAGCGCCACCACCCGCACCGCCGCGATGGAGAATGAAGCCGATCTTCAGGCCGGCATCGCCTATATGCACGACTATGCCGCGCAGGTCGGCCGCACGAAGCTGCCCGAGGTGATCCTGGGCGGCGTCAACAAGCCGGGCGAGGATCTCTCCAACCAGCAGATCGTCGACCGCATCGGCACCTATGCGCAGTTGGGCGTCACCGCCTGCGGCGTCACGGTCAAGGGCAAGACCCGTTCCGAATGGTGCGATAATGCCGCCCGCATCGGCGAAGAGGTGATTGCCAAGCTGCTCTAATGGCGTTGCCGGCACTCTCAAATTCCGTTTCGACTGTGTCATGCAGTCCCGCTATGGCGCATGGATCGATCGGCACGACACCGGCCGTTTCGCGCGGCCGGTAGCTGTGCCATGGTGGCCGATCCTGTATAGAGGCCCCATGACCGACATCGACCAATTCATCGCCGGACTGCCCAAGGCAGAGTTGCATCTCCATATCGAAGGAACACTGGAGCCCGAACTGATGTTCGCGCTGGCCCGGCGGAACGAAGTGACCTTGCCTTACGGCTCGATCGACGAGATCCGCCAGGCTTATGACTTCGGCAATCTCCAGGATTTCCTGAATATCTATTATGCCGGCACCAATGTGCTGCGCACGCCGCAGGATTTCCGCGATCTCGCCGCCGCCTATTTCGATCGCGCGGCGCAGGACAATATCATCCATGCCGAAATCATGTTCGATCCGCAGGCGCACACATCGCGCGGCGTGCCCTTCGCCCATGTGATCGAGGGACTGCTGTCGGCCATGCGCGAGGCGCAGGCACGCCATGGCATCACCAGCGACCTGATCATGAGCTTCCTGCGCCATCTGAGCGAGGAAGAGGCGTTCGACACGCTGCGCGCCGCTACCCCCTGGCTGCCGCAGATCAAGGCGGTAGGACTGGACTCGTCGGAAGTCGGCCACCCGCCCGAGAAATTCGCCCGCGTCTTCGCGGCTGCGGCCGACGCCGGCCTCAAGCTGTGCGCCCATGCCGGCGAGGAAGGCCCGCCCGCCTATGTCTGGGAAGCGCTCGACCTGCTCAAGGTCGACCGGATCGACCATGGCAATCGCGCGCTGGAGGAAGATGCCCTGGTCGACCGACTGGTGGACGAGCAGATGGTGCTAACCGTCTGCCCGCTCTCCAACCTCAAATTATGCGTGATCGACGATATCGCCAGCCATCCGCTCGACCGGATGCTGGACATGGGCCTGCGCGCGACGGTCAATTCCGACGATCCGGCCTATTTCGGCGGCTATCTCAACGACAATTATCGCGCCGTCACCGCCGCCCGCGACCTGACCCGCGAGCAGATCGCCCTGCTCGCGCGCAACAGCATCACCGGCTCCTTCCTGCCGCAGCAGGCCAAGGACGCCCATCTGGCGACCATCGACGCCTATCTCGAACAGGCGCATTGAAGCCCTGATTTACCGGCCCCTTCCCCGATGATATAGCCTGTCTCACAGGATCGCGGGCTTTTGGGGAAGGGCCGGACGCATGGCTGACTGGATAAGGGCAGCGACCGCGCTGGGCATCGGCCTGTCGCTCGCCTCCGTATCGATCGAACCCGCCTTCTCGCCCGCGACGCTTGCCGCGCTCGATCCCGTCCGCCTCGCCCGCAGCCTGTGCAGCGGCCCACGGGTCAGCTCCGCCCTCGCCCGCGAACTGCTGATCGCGGCCGCTGCCGCCCAGCCGATCGCCAATGCGCCGCCGATCCCGCTGTTCGACGATCTCACCCATTCGCGCTTTCCGCTCAGCACCGCCAATCCGCAGGCGCGCCGCTATTTCAGCCAGGGCCTGCTGCTCATGTACGGCTTCAACCATGCCGGCGCGGTCCGCTCCTTCCGGATGGCACAGCGGCTCGATCCGGCCTGCGCGCTCTGCTGGTGGGGCGAGGCGGTGGCGCTCGGCCCCAATATCAATGCACCGATGGATGCCGGCGACCGGGACGCGGCTCTTGCCGCGATCGACCGGGCGATGACGCTGCGCGATCGGGCGTCACCGATGGAGCGCGGTCTGATCGAGGCAGCGGCGCTACGCTATGCCCCTGATCCCGATGCCGACCGCGCCGCGCTCGACGGCGCCTATGCCGATGCGATGCTGGCACTTGCCGCACGCTTCCCGGCCGATGACGATGTCGCCCTGCTGGCCGCCGAGGCGGCGATGGACACCAGCCCGTGGAATTATTGGGCGGCCGACCGCAAGACCCCGATCGGGCGCGCCGGCGCGGCCATCCGCCTGGTCGAAACGGTGCAGGCGCGCAATCCCGCCCATGTCCAGGCGGCGCATCTGATGATCCATCTGCTCGAAGCAAGCGATGCAAAACGCGCCGAGGCTGCCGCCGATCGCCTCTCCGCTGATGGCGCGCCCAGCGCCGCCCATCTCGTCCATATGCCAAGCCACATCTATCAGGTCGTCGGCCGCTATCGCGACTCGATCCGCGTCAACATCGCTGCCGCCCGCGCCGACGAAGCCTTCATCCGCGCCACCGACGACCACAGCCTGGTGCGCTACGGCTATTATCCGCACAATGTCCATTTCATCGTCGCCTCCGCGCAAATGGCGGGCGACATGGACGGCGCGATGCGGGAGGCGCGGCGCCTGCGCACCATCCTCGATCGCGCAACCTCGGCCTCCATCGCCTGGATCCAGGCAATCGACGCCGCCCCCTATCTGGCCATGGCGCAGTTCGCCGCGCCCGCCGACATCCTCGCCCTGCCCGCACCCGATCCGCGCCTGCCCTATGCCATCGCCATGCGCCATTATGCCCGCGCCGTCGCCTTCGCCCAGCAGCGCGACCAGCGCGGCTTCGATGCGGAGGTCGCAGCGATGAGCGTGCTCGCCCGCTCCGATGCACTGGCCCCGATGATTGCGCAGGGCGTCCCAGCCCCTGACCTGATCGCGCTCGCCACCGCGGTCGCGCGCGGCCGTCTCGCCACCGCCCAGCGCCGCTATGCGCAGGCCGCCGATCATTATCGCGCCGCGATCGCGCTGGAGGGCAAGATACCCTATCAGGAACCGGCCTACTGGTATTATCCGGTGCATCAGTCGCTCGGCGCCGCCCTCTTTCTCGTCGGCCGCCCCGACGATGCCAGCGCCGCCTTCCGCCAGGCCCTGATCCAGGCTCCCAATAATGGCTGGGCGCTTTACGGCCTCGCCCGCGCGGAGGCAGCCCAGGGGCATGAGGCAGAGGCCGCCGCCGCCCGCAAGGCCTTGACCAGCGCCTGGTCCGGCGATCCCGACTGGCTGCGGATGGACCGGCTCTGAGGGGCGCCCCCCGCACAAACCCCGATTGACGCCATGGTCCCGTAGGATGCACCTCGAAGGTCATCGGATCGACGGCCGTGGAGTATCCCGCATGCGCAAGCCCGCTCTATTGCTCGCCACCGCCCTGGCCCTGGCCAGCAGTCCAGCGCGCGCCGACGAAGCCTATGTCGAACTGACCGGCGGCCTTAGTTGGAACGGCGAAGGCACCGATGCAATCAGCGGCATCGCCGGCGGCTATGACGTCGATCTGGACGAACGCTTCTTCGTCGGTGTCGAGGCGGTCGCGGAAAAGCTACTGGTGCGCGACACGCGGGTCGCCTGGGGCATTGGCGGCCGTATCGGCGTCGAACTGGTGCGCGAGAACAAGCTGTTCATCGGCGCGAACTGGCAGTCGAAGGATTGTCGCGAATGCAGCGACGCCATCGGCATCGGCACCGGCTGGGAACATAATCTGACTGAAAAACTCTATCTCAAGATCGAGTATAAAAGGCTGCTGATCGGCAATGGCGAACCCGATGCCAATGTCGGCATTCTCGGCATCGGCGTGATGTTCTGAGCACAGCCCGGTTTTATCCGCGGAAATAGCCCGGAAAATACTGGCCATCGCCCATTTTGCTGGTAGGGAGGGCGCGTCCAGCCCACCGGGATCGATATTCGCGCCATGGCATCCGCGCCGCACCCTTTCCGCGTCCTGCGTCAATCGCGCCCCGGCGCGCAACGTCCGTCATGAGCCGCCCCGGCCAGCGCTGGAGCCGCCGCCGCGCCCGCGCGCTGCTGCGCCATAGCGGGCCGACATCCTTGCTGTTCCGTCGCCGCCTCGCCCTGATCGGCGGCGCCGTGCTGGTCGGCCTCGCCGCCCTCGCCTTCGCCTGGGCTGCGGACGAAGCGACCGAGGCTTTCCATCGCCTGGCCACCGCCAATCGCTGGCTGCCGCTGCTGCTGACCCCCCTCGGCTTTGCCGCCCTCGCCTGGATCACCCGCAGCGTCGCGCCCTTTGCCGGCGGATCGGGCATCCCGCAGGTGATCGCCGCCACCCAATTGCCGGAAAAGGTGGGCCGCTGCCTGGTTGACCTGCGCATGGCCCTGCTGAAGGTCGTGCTGACCATCGCCGGCCTGCTGGTCGGCGCTTCGGTCGGCCGCGAAGGCCCCACCGTCCAGATTTCCGCCGCCATCCTTGCCCGCGTCCACGCTTTGCTGAACGTGCCGCTGCGCGCGTCCGTCATGGTCGCGGGCGGCGCGGCCGGCGTCGCCGCCGCCTTCAACACGCCGCTCGCCGGCATTGCCTTCGCGATCGAGGAACTGGCCTCCGCCTATGAACAGCGCATGACCCTGCTGGTCATCACGGCGGTCATCATCTCGGGCATGGTCAGCCTCGGCGTCGCTGGCGACTATGTCTATTTCGGCGCGGTCGCCGCCCATCTGCCGCTGCAATCGGCCGTGCCGATCGCGCTGCTGGCCGGGCTGCTGGGCGGCATGTCCGGCGGCCTGTTCGCGCGGCTGGCGCTAGACGCCGCCACCGCGCGCAATCGCATGACCGACTGGATGCGGGCCCATCCGGTGCTGTTCGCCGGTGGCTGCGGCCTGCTGGTGGCGGCGATCGGCGTAGCCACCGGCCTCACCTGGGGCACCAGCTATGCCCCGGCCCGCACCATGATCGCGGGCGGCGACCAGCCGCTCTGGTTTGCCCCCGCCAAATTCCTCAGCACCCTCGCCACCAGCGTCTCGGGCATTCCAGGCGGCATCTTCGCCCCCTCGCTCGCCACCGGCGCCGGCTTCGGCAATCTGCTGCGCTGGATATTCCCCGGCGAACCGGCGAGCGCCGTCGTGCTGCTGGGCATGGTCGCCTATTTCACCGGCGTGGTGCGCGCGCCATTGACCGCCGTCATCATCATTTCGGAAACCACCGGCAGCCGCGGCTTCATGCTGCCATTGCTCGGCGCCGCGCTGGTCGCCGACGCATCGGCGCAGATATTCTGTCGCGAGCGCCTCTATCACGGCCTGTCCCGCAACTTCCTGGAGCGGGCCAAGGCCGCCGAAGCGAACCGCTGACATGGCGGCGCTCGGCTGCCTGTTGCTGATGATATTGCCGATTATAGGCTTTCTCGCCGGCCAGCTTCTGGCCGGCATGGACGGCGCCTGGATCGGCGCCGCCATCGGCCTCGTGAGCGCGATCGGCTTTTCGGCGGTGACCTTCTACGCCCTGATCCAGGCCGGCCGCCGCCGTTAACTCAGCCCTCGGCGCGCAGCTTGTCCGCCAGTTGCTGGATTTCATCGGGATTGAGCAGCCAGGTCCGGGTCTTCTGCCCCTCGCGATGCACCGGCTGGGTCAACAGCACCCGCGCCTGTTCCTTGGCGAAGGGCTTGAACAGGCCATAATGGATGACGCAATCGCGCACCGTCGCGATCAGCGGCGCCTTGCCATCCAGGTCGATCATGGTGGCAGGCTGGTCCCAGGGGATGGTCGAGATAATCATGCCTCCTCCATGATCATCCGCCGCGCGGGAAATCAAGGAAAAGCGTGCTGCCAGTCGCCCCGCCATCGCGGCTCCCTCGCCCGTTCCCCCTTCCAGTGCAGCCCGCTCTGGGCTAGCGCAGCCGCTACAAAAGAAAGGGGAGCATCCTTAATGCGTTTGACGATTTCGCTGGCCGCGCTCGCGCTGGCCATCATGCCCTTGGCCGTCCAGGCCCAGGACGAAGGCAGGAAGAAGGACGAGGCACCGGCCGCCGAAGCTGGCGTGCCCGCCCCCAATGTCTCGGTCACCCATCATAAGGGCGTGTTCGGCGGCAAGGCGATCAGCTACACCGCCACCACCGGCGAAACCTATCTGAAGGACAAGGACGGCAAGCCGCTCGCGGCGATCTACGCTACCTCCTATGTCAAGGATGGCGGCGACAAGAAGCGCCCGATCACCTTCCTCTATAATGGCGGCCCCGGCTCGGGCTCGCTCTGGCTGCACATGGGCGCCTTCGGCCCCAAGCGCGTGGTGCTGCCCGACGCACAGGATGACGGCGCGCCGCCCTATCCGCTGGTCGACAATGCGGAATCGCTGCTCGACGTCACCGACCTCGTCTTCATCGATCCGGTCGGCACCGGTTTCTCCCACGCCATCGGCAAGAAGGATCCCAAGGATTATTGGGGCGTCTCCGCCGACGCCAAGTCGATCGCCGACTATATCCGCCTGTGGCTCGGCGAAAATGGCCGCTGGTCCTCGCCCAAATATATCGGCGGCGAAAGCTACGGCACCACCCGTTCGGTCGCCCTCATCAACGAGTTGGAGGGCAGCTACAACGACGTCTCGGTCAACGGCATCATCCTGATCTCGTCGATCCTCGACTTCGGTGCCTCGGCCGAGGTGCAGGGCAATGAAATGCCCTATATCCTCAACCTCCCCTCGATGGCGACGACCGCCTGGTATCACAAGAAGATGGGCAATCCGCCCGCGACCGTGGCCGAGGCTGCGCAGCAGGCGCGCGCCTTTGCCATCGGTCCCTATGCCGCCGCGCTGCTGAAGGGCAATCAGTTGTCGGACCAGGAACGCGCGAGCATCCGCACCGAACTGTCCCGCCTCACTGGCCTGTCGGAAGCCTTTGTCGACCATGCCGAACTGCGCATTTCGCCCGGTCGTTTCTACAAGGAATTGCTGCGCGATCGGGGCGTCTCCATCGGCCGCCTCGACACCCGCTATACCGGCAAGGATTATGATGCGGCCGGCGAGGAGCCGGACAATGACCCCAGCTTCTACGCGATCGACGGCGCCTATACTGCGGCGATGAACAGCTATGCCCGCGACGAACTGAAGTACAAGACCGACCGTAGCTATGTGACGATCGGCGGGGTCAACGGCTGGGACTGGAAGCTGCAGGGCCAGCGCGGCCGCGACAGCGAAGTTTACGCCAGTGTCGCCCCTTATCTGAGCAAGGCGCTGCGCGAGAATAGCGGGCTCAAGGTGTTCGTCGGCCAGGGCTGGTATGATTTTGCCACGCCCTTCTTCGGTGCCGAATATGCGATGAGCCGCACCGGCTTCGACCCCGCGCGGATCCAGTATCATTATTATGATGCCGGCCACATGATGTATGTCCGCCCCGACGACCTGCGCAAGCTGAGCGCGGACATAAGGGCGTTCATCAACGCGCGCTGACCATGGCGCCGGCCACGATTGATAACAGTTGATAAAGCGCCTAGATTGCCACTCCGAAAGGATATCGGATGATTAGCGCGGATCTGGGCAAGCAACTGGAAGCCTTCGTGGCCGGCTTGGTCGAAACCGGCCGCTACAACAGCAAGAGCGAGGTGTTGCGCGAAGGCGTGCGCTTAATCCAAGAGCGCGAGACGAAGCTCGCCGCGCTGGATGCCTCTATCGGCCGGGGACTGGCCGATGCGGATGCCGGCCGCACCAGCGACGCCGCTTCGGTGTTTGATCGCCTTGAGGCGAAATATCGCGCCGTTCCATGAAGGTCGAACTGTCCGCGGAGGCGGAATATGACCTGGTGGCGATCGCCGATCATATCGCACGGGATAATCCGCTCCGCGCCCTGACTTTCCTGCGCGAACTGCGCGACAAATGCCTTGGCCTCGCTTCATTCCCGGAGGCCTTTCCTTTGGTCGAACGCTATGCCGATCTGGGCATAAGGCGGCGCGTCCATGGCCGCTATCTGATCTTCTATCGGATCGAACCTGATCGCGTCATTGTGCTGCATGTCCGTCATGGTGCCAGCGATTACCTCCCCCTGCTCGACCCGGACTAAGTTCCGCGCAAAGCCGTAACAATCCCCTTTAACGCCCGTAAAATCCCCTTATGCTCCTGCCCAGCAAGGGAGATTCAATCATATGCGCCACGCGCTCACGGCCTTTCTGGCCGCTGTCAGCTTTTCGTCCATCGCCGCCGCCCAAACTCCGGTCGCCGCGCCCCCGCCGGCCCAGCCGTCCATGGTCCAGCCCACCCCCACGCCGCAGAGCGAACTGCCCGGCCTGATCGCCAGGGACATGGAGGGGCTGATGACCCTCTATCGCGACCTGCACGCCAATCCCGAACTTTCGCTGCAGGAGGTGAACACCGCCGCCAAGCTGGCCAAGCGCCTGAAAGCGATGAAGTTCGACGTGACCGAAAAGGTAGGCGGCACCGGCGTCGTCGCGGTTATGAAGAATGGCTCCGGCCCCGTCCTCCTCATCCGCGCCGACATGGATGGCCTGCCTGTGGTCGAGCAGACCGGCCTCGACTTCGCGTCAAAGGTGCGCACCAAGACGCCCGAGGGGGTCGAGACCGGCGTGATGCATGCCTGCGGCCATGACATCCACATGACCGCCTTCATCGAGACCGCCAAGCTGCTGTCCAGCCAGAAGGACAAGTGGAAGGGCACGCTGGTGATGATCCTCCAGCCGGCCGAGGAAGTGGGCAAGGGCGCCCGCGATATGCTGGAGGATGGGCTCTACACCCGCTTCCCGCGCCCGACCCATGCCATCGCCTTCCATGACGCCGCCAATCTCCAGGCCGGCATCGTCGGCTATACGCCGGGCTATGCCCTCGCCAATGTCGACAGCGTCGATATCGTGGTGAAGGGGCTGGGCGGCCATGGCGCCTATCCGCAGACGACCCGCGACCCGATCGTGCTGGGTTCGCGCATCGTCACCTCGCTGCAGACCCTGGTCAGCCGCGAACAGGATCCGCAGGATCCCGCCGTCGTCACCGTCGGCAGCTTCCAGGCCGGAGCCAAGCACAATATCATTCCCGATCAGGCGCTGCTGCTGTTGACCGTGCGCAGCTATTCGGACGAGACCCGCGCCAAGCTGATCAAGGGGATCGAGCGGATCGCCCGTGGCGAGGCGATTGCGGCGGGTGTGCCCGACGACAAGATGCCGGTCGTCAGCGTCAAGGACGAGTTCACGCCGTCGACCTACAACCCGCCCGAATTTGCCGAACAGATGGGCGCGCTGCTCAAGGGCCATTTCGCCGAGGGCCGCGTGGTCAAGACCCCGGCGGTGATGGGCGGCGAGGATTTCGGCCGCTTCTACCGCGCCGACAAGTCGATCAACAGCTTCATCTTCTGGGTCGGCGGCGTGCCGGCGGACAAGATGGCAGCGGCCGAGGCCGGCCAGATCGCCCTGCCCTCGCTGCATAGCCCGTTCTGGGCGCCGGAGGCCGACAAGGTGATCGCCACCGCCAGCGAGGCGATGACCGTCCTCGCCATGGATATCCTGAAGAAGGATTGAGCTTATACGCTGACCGCGCAGCGGCGCCGATGGATGTCCATCAGCGCCAGCGCGGTCAGCGCCACGCCCAGCCCCAGGATCATGTCGATCAGATAATGGGTGCCCTCCACCGGCGTGGACAGCAGCATCGCCGCGTTCAGCGCGACGATCGGCCAGCGCAGCGCCGCGATCCGCCATCCCGCCGCGATATACAGCACCGCCGCCGCGGTATGGAAGCTGGGCGCCGACACGATGCCGCGCAATTGGCCCAGGTCGATGGCATGGACCGCATGCGTCCGCAGCGCCGGGATCAACCCCTGCTGCCACAGCTCGCTTTCGGGCATGTAGCGGATCGGTTCGTGCCACAGATAGGAGAATGGCCCGACCGCCGGCATCAGGCTGAACAGGATCAGGGTGATGACCGCCGCCAGCCAGAAGGTGGCGATGAAGCGCCAGGCCCGTTCCTGCTCTCCCGCCCGCGCCATGCACCATAGCAGCAGGGCCGGCGTCACATAGATACTGCGATAGGCCGCCGTTTCCAGGAATTGGAGTGTCCGGTGCGATGCCGTCAGCCGATACCAATGGAGCCAGTCGAACCCCAGCGCTTCGTCGATGCGCTGCAACGCGGCGTCGGCATAGCCATGCGTCAGCGCCGCGACGGGATAGCTGGCCGCCGCGCCCATGACCGAGATCAGCGTGAACAGGCCGACATAAGTGGCAAATGGCGCCACCGTCCCGGCATGGCGCCAGCCGCTGCGCGGCAGGCCGAAGCGCAACACCAGCAACAGCGCCGCCGCCGCGCCATAGGCGATGCTGCTCGGCTGCCAGAAGTCGATGCGCAGGTCAGCCATGTCCAGCAGCAGGGCGAGCAGCAGCATGCTCACACCCAGCGCCGCCAGAAAATGCCGCCGGATCGCCAGCGGGCGTGTGATGACCGGGATCTGGCGCGCCGTCTGCGCGGCAACAGGCTCAGCCAGGGGCCAGGAGGTTTCGATCGACGGCATCACGCATATGTCCGGGAAGAAAGGCGGAAAGGCCGCCCTTCCGCCTCCCGTGCTTAAGCTGCGATGAACCGTTGCATGCCCCCCCTGTCAGGGGCGCAACAGCCAGCCCGCGCCACCGCCCAGCGCGATGATCGCCGCCATGCTCCACCGTCCCTTGATCCGCCAGGCGCAGAGCGCGCCGATCAGGACGATTAGCCCAGCGGCCCAGAGCCGGTCCGCCCGCATCGCTGCCGCCCAGCCCAGTTGCACCAGCGTCGCCGCGATCACCCCGACCACGGCCGCCGCGACCCCCGCGAGCAGATGATGAAGCGCCGGATTTTCGACCAGCGCCTCCAGCCGCTCATAGAAGATCAGGGAGAAGGCGAAGGCCGGCAGGAACATGCCCGCCGTGATCGCCAGCGCCCCGCCCAGCCCTCCGGCCATATAGCCGGCAAAGGTCGCGAAGATCACCAGCGGCGCCGGCAATATCCCGGCCAGCGCCACCCCGTCGAGGAACAGCCCGTCCGACAGCCAGCCGCGCCCGACCGTATCGCTGCGCACATAGGGAATGGCGGTATAGGCGCCGCCAAAGGTCAGCAGCCCGCCCTTCAGCCCGGCGATGAACAGCAGCAGCATGCCAGGTCGCGCCGCCCCCCTGGCCACCGGGGCCGGCGCGACCGTCACCACCCCTTGGTGCAGCACCCACGCCAGCGCCGCCGCAACGAGCAGCACAATGCCGATCAGTATGGGCCGCGCCCGAAAGCCATAGACCAGCCCCGCCGCCAGCAGCGGAATCCAGAAGGGCGTGCCCAGCAAAGTCGCGGCAAAGGCGCCGATCGCCAGTGCCCAGAGCAGCCGGTCCTCCAGCACATGGCCACCGATCCGCTGCACCGCGCGCGCGATGATCGCCAGCACCACCAGCTGAATGCCGAACAGCACCGGCAGCGCCCAGCCCGCACCGGCAATCCAGTCGCGATAGAGCCAGGCGGCGACCAGCATCAGCAGCAGACCGGGCAGCATGAAGCCCAGCCCCGCCAGCAGCCCGCCGATCCGCCCGCGCGCCATCATCCCCATATGGACGCATAGTTCATGGGCTTCGGGGCCGGGCAATATCTGCATTACCGCCAGCAAGCGGTTGAAGCGCGGCCCGGACAGCCAGCGTTCCTCCTCGACCAGGGTCTGGCGCAACATCGCGATCTGCGCGACCGGGCCGCCAAAGGCCAGGCAGCCAAAGCGCAGGAATTTGAGGAATAGCGGGAAAAGGCGGATCGGCGGCGGACCATCATCCAGTGTCGTCATCGTCATCGGCTCCTGCCGCAGGCGCGGCGCATGGAGCGGAACTTGGACGATCATCGCCTGAACGGGCGCCCGCACAGCCCGTTGGCGCTCATCATAGCATCGCGCGCCGCGAAGAAAAGAGATCGCGCAACAGGATGGGGCGGCCGTTCAGCCGCCCCTCCTGAACTCCCGATCAGGCGCCGAAGCCGCCGTCGATCGTGTGCATGGCGCCGGTGATGATGCCCGCCTCCGGCCCCGCCAGATAGGCGGCCAGCCCGGCGATTTCCTCGCCCGTGGCATGGCGCTTGATCGCCATGAAGCCGTGCATGGTGGCGCTCATCGGGCCATCGGCCGGGTTCATGTCGGTATTGGTCGGACCGGGCTGGATGATGTTGACGGTGATGCCGCGCGCGCCGAAGTCGCGGGCCAGGCCACGGGCCATGCCCTGCAGCGCCGACTTGGTCAGCGCATAGGCCGCGCCACCCTCGAACGGCATGCGATCGCCATTGACCGAACCGATGACGATGATCCGTCCGCCATCGTTCATCTGCCGCGCCGCCTCGACCGCCGCATGATAGGGCGCACGGACATTGATATCGATCATCCGGTCGACCGCATCGGCGTCCGGCGTCAGCGGGTCGCCCAGCACCAGCGTGCCGGCATTGACGACCAGCACATCGAGCGCGCCCTCGCCCGCCACCACGTCGATCACCGCCTGGCGATCGGCCGCGTCGGAGCGGATGGCGCGCGCGCCGACATCGGCAGAAAGCGCGGTGGCGGCATCCTGCGACCCGGCATAGGTGAAGGCAACATCGGCGCCGTCACCGGCGAAGCGCCGCACGATCGCGGCACCGATACCCCGGCTGCCGCCGAGGACGAGGACTTTCTTGGCAGTGAAATCGGTCATGGGACAATTCCTTGCTAAATTTGTAATGATCGCTATATAAATAACCCATCGCGCCCGTCAAGGATTTTTGTAATGACCATTAAAGAAAAAGCCAAGAGCCGGGGCCGCCCGCGCTCCTTCGACGAGGACGCCGCCCTTTCTGCGGCGCAGGCGCTGTTTCATCAGCATGGCTATGATGGTGTCGGCGTCGCCGCGCTGGCGCAGGCGATGGGGATCAATCCGCCCAGCCTCTATGCCGCTTTCGGTGACAAGGCGGCCCTGTTCGACCGGGTGCTGGCGCGCTACGCCCGCGATGCCCTGCCGGTGGACGATATCCTTGTGCCCGGCACGCCGCCGGCCGCCGCACTTACCGAATTGCTGCGCACCGCCGCCCGCATCTACGCCACCAATCCGGCCGCGCCGGGCTGCATGGTGCTGGAGGCCGCACGCGGCGCGGACATGACGGCCGCCGCACAGGCGCGCTGCTGGAAGGACAGGAGCGTCGATCGGGTCCGAGACTATCTGGCCCCCGGCCATCCCGACCAGGCGCTGCCGGTCGCCGATTATATGGTGGCGGTCATGTCCGGCCTGTCGTCCGATGCCCGCGACGGCAAGCCGGTCGAGCGACTGCTCGCCATCGCCGACATGGCCGGCCTCGCGCTGGAAGCCACGTTATCCACCGCCTGACCTATTGCGGCCGATGCCCCTTGCGCCATTTGGTGAACAAATGGCGCGCCAGCATCAGCGGCGGCATGCGCAGCCAGTGCGACCGCACGAAGAAGGCGAAGACCAGCGCTTTGCGCGTCTCCTGCCCCCAACCATTGCGCGCCAGCAACCGCGCCCGCACCAGCCGGTCCCACAGGGTCAGCCGCCCGCCCGCGCCATAGATCGCCGCCGCCAGCCGCTGCGCCTGCCGCACATGGGGAAGTATCCCGTGCCGCGCCGCCCGCGCCTCCAGCGCCTGGGGATCGACATCGGCCAGCAGTGTGTGAATATCCCACAGGTTGCGCAGGCCGCCCTGCAAATCGCCGTCCGCCAGCAGATGAGCCACCGCATGACAGACACGATCCTCCGCGCACAGCATATATAATCCATCGGTTATCAAAACCGCATCCGCCATCATCGCGGCCGCATCCGGCGTCGGCCGCGCGGTCAGCGGCAGCACGGTATGGTGCACGTCGATCATCCGGTCCCGCTCGGCATGGATCATCGGCGGCAGCTCATGCATCCACTGCCGATAATAGGCATCGTCATAGGGGTCTTCTTTGACCCATTCCCACCCGGCCGCGATCAGCGCATCGGCCGCCGCGTCGATCCGGTCGCGCGGCACCAATATGTCGAGATCGCCGATGAAGCGCCCCTGCCCCGCCGGCAGGCCAGCCGCCGCATAGGCCGTGCCTTTGAGCAGGATCACCGGCAGGCCGATCGGCGCCAGCGCAGCGCGCGCCCGGTCCGCCTCCCATATCGCCTGCCGCGCCTCGCGCACCGCATCGGCCTTGGCATCCGTCAGGATCGGCCGCACCGCGTCGGGCACGGCTCGCCCCTCCAGCCGGAAGGCGAGCGTGCCGATCAGCCGCTCCGCCCGCGCCATCGCGATCAGGCTGTTCCAGCCGGCCGCATCCAGCCCCGCCACCGTTGCCGGATCGCGCAAGGCCGCGACCAGCAGCATCGCGCTCATGCGATTTCGCTCCACAGCCGGTCGACCATGGCGATCGCCGCCTCACCCGAGGGGAAGTCGATCGCCCGCGCCGGCACCTGCGCCACGAAGCGCGTCAGCGCAGCAAAGGCCGGTTCGCCCAGCGCCACATAATTGGTCGATGCCTGGGTCAGGCGCATGAACACCTCGCCCTGCCCCACCGGCCGCTCCGCCGGTCCCGAACCGAAGCGGGGGAACAGCAGCAGCGCCGGCATCCCGCCCTCGCCCATCCGCGCCACGGCATCGGCGCGCGGCACCATATGGCGAATGTCGCCCTTGGCCGTCGCGCCCAGCAGCGGCCCCATGCGCGCCGCCGGCACCTCGCCCGCGATCACCTCGATCGCCTTGTTCTTGAGCGACACCAGCCGGGGAAAGGGCAATATCGCCCCGCTGTCGAGATCCAGCAGCGCAAACTCGTCCCCCATCAGCCGCCAGCCGCGCTCGCCCAGTTGCGCCGCCAGCGTCGACTTGCCCGATCCGGACTCGCCGGTCATCACCAGTACCCGCCCGTCCTTCTCGACGCTCGACGCGTGGAGCAGCAGATGTCGGCGCCAGCCCAGCGCCATCTGCAGGTTCATCCCCATTTCCGCTGCCAGCAGCCCATGGGCCAGGCTCATCGGCGCCGCGTCGGCCAGGCCATGGTCGCCGGTGATGAAGATGGACGGCCGCACCCAGCGCCGGACAGCGCTGGTCGGCTGCAATCGCACGGTAAAATCGGCGATCGCGCCATCGACATCGGGGTAATCGGCATAGAGCCGCTTCAACTGGTCGATCGGCTGCGCCCAGGCGGAACCGATGCGAAAGGTCGCCGGGCCGATGCGCAGGGTCAGGCTGTGCCTCATGCCGGGCGCACCAGCCCGATCCGGTCGAGATAGGCGAGATGCTGGCCAATCTCGCCCACCACATCGCCCTCGCCCAGATCATAGAGCAGGGCCAGCCGATCGCGCAGCATCGGCGCGCTCGCCGGCAGGCCGTCGGCCATGGCGTCCAATATCTCGGGCACCGGGCTGATCACCATATGGGTCTGGCACGACGGGCGATGATAGAGCAGGACGATATCATCCAGCGGCCGGACGATGATCGCCTCCGCCCCTTCGCGACGATAAAGTTCTTCCCTGACCACGCGTCCGGCACCTCCATGGTTCCCCTCTTGCCCTAAAGCCAAAAGGGTAGCCAAGTGCCTAACGCATCAGGGAAAGGCCTGCAGCGCAACGCCGACCGGCAACTCCCGCACGCCGACCGTCATCAGCGCGCGCATATAGGTGTCGAGCGCCCGGTCCAGCCCATGTTCGCGCACCGCCTGCGCCAGCTGCTCGGGCGGCGCGGGATGCTCCAGCGCCCATTCGATCGCACGGGCAAAGCCCTCGACATGGCCGACCGGCACCGGCGGATGCTGGCCGGCGGCAGCCAGCAGCGGATGGATATTGCGGGTGCAGTCGGTCGCTACCACGCCCGCGCCACAGCCCAGCGCCTCGATCATCGTGCCGGCCAGTCCTTCCCAGCAGGATGGCTGCAACAGCAGGTCCGCTTCGGCAAACAGGCTGGCCATGCGGTGCGGGCAATCGACGAAGCCCAGAAACTCGACCCGGTCCGACAGGCCCAGCCGCGCGCATTGCGCCTCCAGCTGCGCGCGCAGCGGCCCCTGACCGACGATGCGCAGCCGCCAGTCGCGATCCCGCAATTGCGCCAGCGCGGCAAGCGCGGTGGCCTGGTCCTTCTGCGGCGCCAGCCGCCCGACCATCAGCAATTGCGCCGGGCGCTGCGGGCAACAGGCGGTGCCGCGATCGTTGCAGGCCTGCTCCATCAGCCGGGTGACGGTGGGACGCGGCATCAGCCGCACGTCGCGGCCGGCGAGCGGCCCCTGCTGCGCCAGCAAGTGTCGATCGGCCTCGCCCATGACGATGGTCATGTTGCAGGCCCTGGCAATCGCACGAAACCGGGTCTTGCGCGCCCAGGCGGACAAACCCTGCTGTCCCGGCCGGACGATCGGGTTGGAAATGCGGCCGACCGCGCAGGCCTGGGTTCCCAGCGTCGCGGCGGCGACCAGCATGTTGCTCTGATTGCCGGCCGAATAGACGACATCGGGCCGATGGCGCCGCACCATTGCCGCCAGCGGCAGGAATTGCGCGATCATCGACAGGCGCCGGACCCAGCGCGGCGCACAGACACGGCGAACCGTCAGCGCCGGGTCGATCATCCCGGCCAGCGGCCCGTCCAGATGCGCCAGCCACAATTCGACCCGCAGGCCGCGCCGATGGAGATGATTGGCAAGCTGGATCGCGACCCGGTCCAGCCCCCCGTCACCGGGGCGATAGAGATAGACGACCGCGAATGGAGAATGTGCCGCCACCTGGCGTGCATGGAACATGGTGTCGCCCTTGCGCTCGACGGAACTGTCGATACTTCGACGCCGTCAACGCGGGCGACCCGTAATCGGTTCTTTCAGTTCGACGCAGCTTTGGGGCTTAGCGTGGCATTTGCAGCGATGCGAAACAGGTGAAGCCGCTCTGTCCCGACTGCAACCGACGAATATAGTTCAGATAGGCCTGATTCTGTTCATAGCTGGTGCCGGGCAGCGGCCGTCCACGCAGCGCCTGCTTGACCTGCTCACCGGTATAATTGCGCCCCGTCGCGGGAAAGGCGCCGGGGGTGCCGGCCGGCACCATCTGGCCGTTGGGCGCGATATAATTGCCCGACCGCGACGGATCAGGCACGGGAATGGTGCAGTTGAGGACCGAAGCGGCCGTATTCGCCAGCGCCGGCCTGATCGACACGATCGCCGACGCCGCGACAGCCCCGCCCATCAGCAACTGGCGCCGCGAAGGAACCGCCAGATCGGGCACGACGGCATCGTTCGTCGCCTTTTCAGGCTCCACGCTTTCCGGTCCGGGGATGGGCTCGCTCATGTCACAATGTTCCGCTATCGCGCTTGCCAAAGCGTAAATATTGGGCGCTATTCTCTCTAGCCATCGCAGCAAATGCGCGCAAAATCCAGCACGGTAACCATGAATCGACTGACTATTTCTCAGATTACGGCCTCGCTGGCCGTGCTTTTACTCGGCACGGGCGGCGCGCTGATTCTCGGCGGATCGCCGCTCGCCATCGCCCTGCCGGTGCTGGCGGGCCTGATCGTGCTGGTCATCACGGCGGAGGGCGTGCCCGTCGGCCGCGACGTGCCGACGATCGCGCTCGATGCGCCCGACCTGTTCGCCCATCCCGATTTTCCCGGCCTGCTGGAAGCCATTTCCGATCCGCTGATGCTGGTCGAGCGGGGCCGGATCGTCCATGCCAACCAGGCCGCCAAACGCCTGCTCGGCAGCCATATCGAGGGGGAGGATGCGCGCATCGCCATCCGCCAC
>Ga0209813_10000038_pt1 | contig 56808 bp, 56 predicted proteins | sample EndMethybrTD3033_FD_187596 | JGI IMG/M metagenome (GOLD analysis project Ga0209813, IMG submission 187596) | Populus endosphere microbial communities from Tennessee, USA - Endosphere MetaG P. TD hybrid TD303-3 (SPAdes) (version 2) | ecosystem: Host-associated > Plants > Roots > Endosphere... | reverse complement strand
ATGCCAACCGTCGTCGAAAGCCCTGCTCCCTACTCTGCACATCAGCTCCACACCTTTGACTTCGTCATCTAAGGCGGAAAGGACCTCATCATGTCGAAGGCTCTTGAAATCGAACATAAGAGTTTTCTTTACCGGGTAGATTTACGTCGAACAGGCCGGTTTGGCAACGCGAGCGGACTCGCATGGCGATGGGCAGGCAAATCTCCGTTTTCCTTACCTGCGACACGGACCGTCGGCGGTGACGCATCCGGCGCTTGTCCCGCCGCTGGCGATCGAGCGCTACCGCGTCCTTGAACCGCACCTCGCCGATGGCATCCCGCTCGCGGACCTCGCCCGCACCGGCACGCTGAGCGAGCGGACGTTGCAGCGCTGGCTCGGGCGCTACCGTGCCGAAGGACTTGCCGGTCTCGCGCGTCTGCCGCGCAACGATCGGGGCAGGCTGCACCTGCCGGAACATCTGGTCGAACTGACCCGCACTCTCGCCACCAAGCGCCCGCGACCCCCGGTCGCCGCCATTCACCGAAAGGTGCAGGAACTCGCCATCGCGCATGGACACCGAACCCCCAGCTATGCGGCCGTCGCGCGTGTCGTCAGGGCGATACCGGCAAGCCAGATCGCCGCAGCCTCCGATCCGGCCGTCTACCGCGACCAGCACGAGCTAGTGCATCGGCGCGAAGCCGCGACCTCGAACGAGATGTGGCAGGCCGATCATACCGTTCTCGACATTCTCGTGCTCGATGATGCCGGAACCCCGGTGCGTCCTTGGCTGACCGTCATCGTTGACGATCACAGCCGAGCCATCGCCGGTTACTTCCTCAGCCTCGATGCCCCCAGTGCCCTCAACACGGCGCTCGCCTTGCGGCAGGCGATCTGGCGCAAGCCCAATCCCGAATGGATCGTCAGCGGCATTCCCGAACAGCTTTACGTCGACAACGGCTCGGATTTCATCTCCGAGCATATCGAGCAGGCGTGCATCGCCCTCAAAATCCGCCTCATCCATTCGCTGCCGGGGCGTCCTCGCGGGCGCGGCAAGATCGAGCGGCTGTTCCGCACCATCAACGACATGTTCCTGCCCGACCTGCCCGGCCACCTGATCGCGGGCAAGCCGCTGTCGGCGCCAGTGCTCACGCTCGACGAGCTGCGCGCCCGCTTCGAGGCGTTCGTGTGCGGCGTCTATCATCGTCGCCCGCATGGCAGCACCGGCGAACCGCCGATCACGCGCTGGCAGAAGGGCGGGTTCCTGCCCGCAATGCCCGACAGCCTTGAACAGCTCGACATGCTGCTCGTGCACGTGCCCAAGCCCCGTAAAGTGCTGCGCGACGGCATCCGTCTGATGGGCAGGCGCTATGTCGAACCCACGCTCGCGGCCTTCGTCGGCGAGCAGGTCGAGGCGGTCTATGACCCCCGCGACCTGACCGAGATCCACGTCTACCACCAGGGCCGGTTCGTCTGCCGTGCGCTCAGCTCCGAGCACGCTGGGCACCCGTCGTTGCGCGCGATCCAGCGCGCCCGGCGCGGCGCGAAGGAGCGCGACAAGCAGGTGCCTGCCCCCACGGAGACCTTCGATGGCGACCAAGAGGATACGGCTTCCCGGCCCACCACCTACCGAGGGCTCCGGCTCTACGCCGCTGACGATTGAGTTCCTGGTCGAGCAGCCGTTCCTGGCGACCCGCGAACATGCCCAGTTCGTCGAGTTTGCCGAAGCCTGCGCGCACTACCGCTATATCGGCGTGTGTCATGGCCGGCCGGGCGTCGGAAAGACGCGATCGGCGCGCGAGTTTTCCAGCTTCCCCGACCTGGGGGAATATGCCGCGCTCCGTCCCATTGCCGCGCTCCTTGGCGAAAAGGTCGCTCGCTGCCGCGCCGTCTTCTACACCGTGTCGGTCAGCAACACGCCCAAGACGATCGACGCGGTGTTGGGCCTCAACCTCATTAAGCTGGGCTATGCCCGGCTGACGGTCGCGGGCGGCTCGCAGGACGAAATCACCCATGACGCCGCCCGCATCGCCTGCCCCCTCGTCATCGTCGACGAGGCCGACCGCCTGACCATAAAGTCGCTCGAACATCTCCGCGACATGGCCGATCGCCACGGCTTCGGGCTGATCCTGATGGGTATGCCGGGCTTGGAGAAGCGCCTCGCCCGCTATGCCCAGCTCTACTCGCGGATCGGCTTCGTCCACGAGTTCAAACCGCTTACCGAGACCGAAATGCGGCTGCTGCTCGCGACCCACGCCGGCGATTTCGGGATCAGCTTCGACCCGGCCCAACTCGACGCGATCGAAGCGCAGGCAGCCGTGATCCGCATCACGCGCGGCAACTTCCGGCTCATGGAGCGCCTGTTCGCGCAGATGCGGCGGATCATGACCCTCAACCGCGTCGAGGAGGTCACCGCTGACATCGTTCAGGCCGCGCGCGATTGCCTCGTCATCGGACCCGGCAACTGACAAATAGCGCGATCAGAACGCCGCCATTTAGCGCGAGCGTTTACACAGGATAAGATCCATACCGTTTCCGGAACCACTTTCTTGTTTCCTCTTCGAAATTGGACTGTGCTGATGAGTTTGAGCGATGGTGGCTTCGCTCATACACTACGCGCTACCAGGCCCCTGCCCGTTTCTTAGGCTTAACGTTGTAGCTCAAGACCCCGGGGGCTCAGCCTCCCTTCTCCGGTTCTTGCCGCTGCGCAAATCCCTCGATCTACCTGCCGCCGTCGTGTGGTCGCACGGCATCATCCAAAGACCTATTTAGGCCGTCATGACTAGCCAATCTTCGCCATAAGGCGCCCCGCCGCCCCCTGCTCTGCCGCGAGATTGCGATTATAAGCGAGCGGCATCCGCGGCGACTTCCACCGCAGCGCGTCCATGATGCCGGCCAAATCCTCCCCGCTGGCGAACAGGTCCTGATTGAGCCCGATCCGCGTCGAGTGCGCACTGATCCCCTTCAGCAACCGCGCCAGATCGTCCGCCGTCAAATCGGGCAGCGCGCCACGGTCGAACGCGCGGCCGATGATCGACCGAAAGATTGGTCCGATCGAGCCCGGGTGCAGCGCCACGGTGCCGATGTCATATTCGACGCGCGCCTTCACCGCCGGCTTGGACAGCGTCTTGCGCAGATCCCACGTCTCCCGGCCCGAGATGCTGTCGATCGGCCGACCGCGCACGGCTGCCCGCGCCTTGTAGCGCCGCACCTGCACCCGCCGGAACAGCGGCCCTGTCGTGATCCCCGCCGCTTCGGTCCACGCCGCGATCGCCGCGACGGTGCGCGGGCTGAGGTAGGCGGTCGCCCCCTCCCCGTCTTGATCGCCCTTATGACGCAGAATCTGCAGCAGCCGCGCTTCGGGATCGATCGCCTCCTCAATATGCTCAATGGCGACCGCCACCAGTTCGGAGGCGCGCAGCCCGGTGTCATAAGCGGCCGATAGCAGCGCCCGATCACGCAGCCCCGGCAGATCCTCGCCACAACTCTCGAGCAGCGCGCGGATGTTGAGCCCCCGCGCCTTGTCGCGCTCGACGTCGCGCACCGGGCCCTTGAACCGCAGCGGCCGCGCCTGCTTCTGCGCAGCCCCCTTCTCGCGGCGCACCGTCTGGAGCCGCAGCTTCACCAGCGGCGCCGGCGTCGGATCCTTGAGCTCGAGCAGCTGGTGGATCTTGGCGATCGACGCCTTGTAGCGGGATAGCGAGGCCGGCCGGCTCCCCTTCCCGGCCCGCGCGTCGAGATAATCGGCCACGGTCTCGGCCGTCGCCGGCAGCGCGATCCGGTTGGTGCGCCGACACCACGCGTCGAACGCTTCGACGTCGGATTTGAGCGCGCGGATGCTGTGGGGCGACGAGGCGCCCTGATAGGCGGCGATCAGCGCCTCGTTGACGGTGATGCGCTCGCCGGCGCGCATCTGCACGATCGTCCACGCAATGTCGGCCGAAGCCCCGACGACCGGCAGGGTCGCCTCAGGCGCCGCCACAACGGTTTTCTGCCCTTCCTGGGCGGTTTCGATAGCCATGACACGCCTAGCTGCTCGGCGGCGCTTGTACCGCACGTTGTCACTTAAAGAATACGGGCGGACGAGAGAATGGCCGAGTTGCATGGATCATATATAAGAATACCTCCGGACGTTCGACCTGACAGCGTGATTCTGCTACAAAACGACCGGACCCGGCAACACGAGTCCCTGGCGAAAATCGGGGATAGGTCATGGCCGAAACAGGCACTGCCCTCACGACGGTTGATCCTACAGAATGGCGCAAAGCTTGTGAGCGCGAGCCCATCATTCGTGCGCTTGCTGGAGAGCCCCGGCTCGGACGCAAAGCAATTACTGAGGCCGGCCTAAAGCTGAGCCTCAGCCGGTCCCGAATTTACGAACTGCTCGCGCGATACCGGGAAAACCCGGTGACCAGTTCATTGGTTGACCAGCACGACGGATTTCCCAAAGGGCGGTCCCGCCTCACTTGCGAGGTCGAGCGCCTAATCGATGCCAAGATAGAGAAATTCTATCTCAGCCGTCCAAAGCCCAGCATCGCACAACTGGTCCGTCAAATTCGCTTTTCGTGCCTGGAGCAGAATCTACGACCTCCGGCACGGCAAACTGTTGTCCTTCGGGTCAATGCCGTGGAACGGGTACGCCTGACAGGCGCCCGTGATGGGACCAAAGCCGCGGCAGACCGCTTCCGACCCGTCGTCGGCTCATACGAGGCGCAGTACCCTCTTCAGGTCGTACAGATGGACCACACGCTGGTCGATATCATCATCGTCGATGAGTATCTCAGGAGACCGGTCGGGCGGCCAACGCTGACCCTGCAGATCGACGTAGCCACGCGGGTGATACCCGGCTTCTACATTTCACTGGAACGACCTTCCGCGATTTCGGTCGGCATGGCGATCCGTCATGCCGTACTGCCAAAGAATGATTGGCTGGCCGATCGAGAGCTCACCTTCGCATGGCCTGTCTTCGGCCTGCCAGACATCCTCCATCTCGACAATGCCTCGGAATTTCATTCACGCGCGCTGACTCGGGGCTGCCAGCAATTTGGGATCGAGCTTCACTACCGTCCACCGCGCACTCCGCACTTTGGCGGGCACATCGAGCGCATGATCGGCACCGCCATCGGCGAAGTTCACCTTCTTCCGGGTACTACGTTCTCCAACATCCAGGACAAGGGAGACTACGACGCCGAGGGCAAAGCCTGCATGACCCTCAGGGAATTCGAGCGATGGTTCGCCCTCCAGGTAGAAATCTATCATCGCACTATTCACAGCTCACTCGGCGTCCCGCCGATGACAGCCTGGCAGGACGATCAAGGTAAGCGCGTTGCAGCCCTGCGCCTGCCGGCCGATGAAGAACGTTTTCTGCTCGACTTCCTCCCGTTCGAGATGCGCCGGGTCCGGCGCGAGGGCATCAAACTCTTCCACGTTTTCTACTGGCATGGTGCTTTGGCGACGCTGGTCGCGAACAGCGTTCATAAATTCCCGATCAAATACAATCCGCTCAACCTCTCGGCCGTCTATCTCGAACTACCAGGCGGCGAGCATGTAACAGTTCCTCTTCGCGATAAGCGGCGTCCTGCAATTACCAAGTTCGAGCACGACCGAGCCCTGAGAGCGCTTCGAGAGCGCGGGCGAACCGCCGTTGATGAGCAGATGCTTTTCGAGATGGTGAGCACGCAGCGCAAGATCGTGCTTGGGGCGGTAAAGAAGACCTGCGGAGCTCGACGATCAACCCAACGCATCGTCGATGCGCTCATCCGCGGCGAACCGCCTGCGGCCTTTGTCGAGCACGAAGATGCCAATGCGCAGCTGGCAACACCAAATCTCGACGGGCCGGTAGTACCACTTGCGATCGAGGAACGGTCATGAACATGCTCTACGGCCACATCTTCCCGGCTTATCGCGAGTATGCCGAATTGACCGATGAGGCCCGGATCGACTGGCTGCGCCGCGACCGCTGGATATCGTTGCCACAGGCTGAGGCCGCGCTCCGCCACCTTGAGGACCTGGTGATTTATCCGCCGCGCGGACGAATGCCCTGCTTGTTACTGTTTGGTGCCACCGGGATGGGCAAGACCGAAATTGTCAGCCGCTTCTCCAAACTTCACGCGCCTCAGTTCGATATCAGGACTGGGCTCAGCAAGATGTCGGTGTTGCTCGTGCAGATGCCGCCAGAGCCGAGTGAGGAGCAATTCTACACCGAGCTGCTGACCGCGCTAAACTGCGTCGACCTTAGCCAACTGTCCGTGCGATCGATGCGAGCGGAAGCCAGGCAACTGCTTGCCGAAGTCGAAACCAAGGTGCTTGTCCTGGATGAAATCGACAAGATGCTCGCCGGCACCCCTCGCCAGCAGCGGGTTTTCCTCAATACAATCCGCTTTTTGACCAACGATCTGAGAATTCCAATAGTCTGCGCAGGGACCGAGGACGCGCGGATGGCGGTCCTGATGGATCCAAACCTTGCCGACCGGTTCGGGGCATTCGAATTGATGCCATGGTGCAACGATCATGCCCTGCGCCAACTGCTAGCGAGCTTTTCGGGCCTGCTGCCCCTGAGACGCCCATCGATGCTCGACACCGTTGAAGCGCGGCAACGCGTGCTCGCACTCACCCAGGGTGTGACGGGCCGAATATTCCGGCTCATCGAGGCAGCCGCTGTCACGGCTATCCGCGATGGCCGCGAGATGCTCGATGCCGCGAGCTTCGAGGCCAACGACGTGACGCTTCCTCTCGTCTCCATGTATGCGTCGGCAGGCAAGCGAAGGACAATCGGCCGGGCGACCGTATGAGTTTCGTGGAGCCATTCGCGGATGAACTTCTCAGCTCATGGCTGGCGCGCGTGCGATGCGATGAGCGGGCTTCGGGTGAGCCTTTGCTGCGCGCCTATCGAAATCGCGCAGGCCATTGGCGTCACCCGGACGTAACCCCGCAAAGATCGATGATCGCTGAGCTTGCCGCGAGCGTCGGCATCTCGGTAACCCGTGTCGCCAAACTCGGTCTTTGCTATCGGTATCCCAAAATCACCTCCGATTTTGTGGCCTGGCACCACATTCCATCCGACGATCCTAGCCGAGACTTCGCACCTGCTCTTACCCTTCGGTTAAGCTGGTGCAGTCGTTGCCTTGCTGAGGACTATGCTGCTGGCCGCCCCGCCTATATCCGTGCGGACTGGGCCATGGCTGCGTGGGGCTTCTGTTTCCGGCACCACTGGCCACTCGTCGATCGATGCGTGTCTTGCGGCAGTAGTCATTGGGCGATCAAGCGGTCATCGAAGGGGCCGCCGAGAATGTGCTGTATTCGCTGCCGTCGGGGCCTCGAACGGGCGCACCCCAGGGCGCTTGAGCTCGAGCCAGCAGCGCAGCCCATCTGGAACAAGATCGCAGCTTTTGAAGCCGCGCTGAGGGGTGCCCTCACGGGAAAGGTCCCAGACCAATTTCGCTTCAACGACACCTCAGCCAGTCAGCTGCTCGAAGAATCCGCCAGAATCTGTCTCCTCTTCGCAAGGGCCCACAGGCGCTGGAGACTGCGTGATAGACTTCTACATCGGTTTGCGACGCCTGTGCTCACGCTCGATAACGTTTGCCCCAACGAGCCATCCTGTGAAATGCCTCTCGCGCTTGCCAGCCCCTCACTGCGTCGTTGCCTTATCGCAATCTGCGCCACGATGCTCGACGCAGACTGTGACCCACCGGTGCGAACACAGGACGAGCCGGTTGTCGACGTATGGGCGCGGATGGTCGATAGCATCGCGCTCCAACAGTTCATCCAAGATCGTCAAGCGTGCTCGCCGACGGTGAGAAGAACAGTGGAAGCAGCATGCCATCGGAACGAAAAAGTCGAGCGGATGTCCTCGTTAAGGAGCGCTTCGACGGCCTACAAAACTCTCTTCCGTGACGCGGCCGGAAATGCGTTCTTTTCGCGCCAATGAGTACCCGCGAGCCTACGGATGGCAGGCGCATTTGGTCTGTAGCTGGCCGCACGCTTTTTAACGGCAGGTATCCATTAACTTAGGAGGTTGGCGGCGCGCACCTGAATGCGGCGCTTCTGCTGGATTTCATCAATTTCATTCCGTCGCGCGATTGGGCAACATGCGCCCATTTAAGCCGCTCACAGGTCCCATCGACGATCCCGGAACCGGTCGTTCACAAACGCACGATCATCGTCGGGATATCGGGATACCGCGGCCTGTTTTTACGGTTTGCATAGGCACGTCGGTCTTGACGTTGCTGACCCCGTCGACACGGCTGAGGTGGTCGGCCTGGAACCGATAATAATCATTGAGGTCCGCCGCGACGACCCGGAGCAACGCATCGCACTCCCCAGCCATGAGGTGGCACTCGACCACTTGGTCCATCGCTGCGATCGCTTCGACAAAACGGCTGATGGTGGTGGAATCCTGGTGTGTCAGCCAAACGCGTGCAAACAGCGTTACGCCATAACCTACCGACGCGGCATCGATAACCGCGCTGTAGCCTTTGATTACGCCCGCATCTTCGAGCAATTTTACGCGCCGAAGGCAGGGAGATGGCGACAGTCCTATTTCTCGAGCAAGCTCGATATTCTGGATCCGCCCATCTCGCTGGAGGGTCCGAAGGATACTGCGATCTATATCATCGAGCTTCATTGGCATAGAATGCCATAAATCTCTTCTTGCTGCGATTCATGTTTCAAAAGAAGTGGCAGATTGGCGATTCTTCGCAACCCAACCCGGCTGGTCTGCGGCTATAGGTTGCGTGTTACGCCGCAAGGCGCAGCCTACCCGTCAAGCCAACTCCCGGATTGAAAACATGCGTACTTATACAGTCGTCGATGCCTTCTCCGCCGTGCCATTCAAAGGCAATCCGGTGGCGGTTATCCTCGAAACGGAAGGCCTGAGCGCCGCCGAGATGCAGACTATCGCGAATTGGACCAACCTTTCCGAGACCACGTTCGTGCTGCCCGCCACGCAGGATGGCGCCGATTATCACTTGCGCATATTCACGCCCCGCTCCGAACTGCCCTTTGCCGGTCATCCGACTTTGGGCAGCGCCCATGCCATTCTGGAGGCAGGGCTGGTTCGCCCGCATGACGGCTTCATCGTGCAGGAGTGTGCGAAAGGCCTTGTGAAGATCAAGGTCGATGAAGACGGTCCCGAGCGGCTCCTGCACCTTGAACTGCCCGATGCCAAAATCACCTTGCTTGACGAGGATGACGTTGCTGAACTTGAGGCCATTCTCGGCACCAGCCTTGATCGGGCCAGTCCCCCTGCGATCGTCGATGTCGGTGCGGTTTGGGTGATTGCCCGGATCAAGGACGCTTCGGCTGTCCTTTCGCTTCAGCCCGATTTCGCGCGGTCGGCTGAATTCGAGCGGCGGTTGGGTGCGACAGGTATCACCGTTTTTGGAGCATATGAGCAAGGTTCTCCCATCGACATCGAAGTCCGCTCGTTCGCGCCATCGTGCGGGGTGAACAAGGATCCGGTTTGCGGCAGCGGCAATGGTAGCGTCGCCGCTTATTGCACCGCTCTCGGCCTGTCGCTCGCAGGCCGGCGATATATCGCCTCGCAAGGCTCTCGCACTGGACGGGACGGTCGGGTGATCGTGGACTTCTCGGCCGACGGCGGAATATCCGTAGGCGGGCAATGCGTGACCTGCGCCAGCGGAAGCTTGAACGCCTAGCTTTCTTACGTACGCCCCGGCGATCGAATTGGCGGCCCGAGCAGTCTCGGGCGCCGAGGAGTCATAATATCATGCAACAGGCAATTCCGCTTGCCCCCGCTTCCTCGCGGAGCGGGGAGTGTACCCGCGCAGTGAGGGTAGCGCTGCCTATCCTTGTCGCGCTCATCCCGCTCGCGATGGTCCTTGGTGCCCAAAGCGCCCGCAAGGGTCTCAGCCCGGTCGAGGTCGCCTTGATGACGGCACTCAACTACGCGGGTGGATCAGAATTCGCGGCTATAGGCTTGTGGACTTCTCCACTGCCGGTGGCGGTGATCGTCGGCATGACATTTCTGGTCAATAGCAGGCATCTGCTTATGGGCGCTGCACTAGGACCTTATCTCAGTCACCTTCCCCGGCGCATCGTCTATCCTGCCTTGTTCTTCATGGTCGATGAAAGTTGGGCCATTGGTATCGCGGATGCACGCAGCCGAGCCGCGCGCGGCCTCTTACCGGCGTTCAGCCTGACGTTCTATATGTGCTTCAGTCTGATGTTCTGGGTTACGTGGTTCAGCTGCGCGACCCTAGGAGCCGTGCTTGGTCCCGTCATCGGAGACATCGAACGCTGGGGTCTCGACATGGCATTCCCTGCGATATTCCTTGTCCTGATCCGGGGCATGTGGACATCGATGCGCGCCGCCCGGCCCTGGGCCGTAAGCCTCGTCGCAGCAGCCGTCACATACCTGCTGGTTCCCGGAGCTTGGTACGTGCCTGCGGGCGCGGTCGCGGGATTGATCACCGCATGGTTTTTCGCGGGTGAGCAAACATGATCCACAGCACCACAATCCTGACAATCGTACTGATGGCATTTGCGACATATGCCACGCGCGCGCTGGGCTATGCTGTTTTGGGAAACCGGACGCTGAGCCCGCGCGCGCGGACCATGCTCGACGCTGCCCCGGCCTGCGTCCTGATATCGGTAATTGCTCCGGCGTTCGTGTCCCCACGGCCAGCGGATATTCTGGCGCTCGGTATTACCGCGCTGGCGGCGTTTCGATTGTCGATGATGGCCACCGTTGCGATCGCGATCCTATCGGCTGCGGCGTTGCGGTTCGCTCTCGGATAATCGCACTAAGCCCAAGGCAGCAACGCGCCCATTCCAGCCATACGCCCTCATCGCGTCTGCACCTGTAACCAGTCATCCGGTGGTCGGTGCGACAATCAGGTTTGAGGCGCGATTGCCATTGCTGAGTGGTCCGCTGAATTATCAACCGGGAGCCCGGCTTCCTTTCGTTCGGAGTAGCGGTCCACAAGCTGCGCCGCGTGCGGACGCATCAGCACGGTGAAGCGCACCAGTTCCTCCATTACATCGACGATGCGCTCGTAATAGCTCGACGCCCGCATCCGGCCGTCCTCGTCGAACTCCTTGTAAGCCATCGCCACCGACGACTGATTGGGGATCGTAAACATCCGCATCCAGCGCCCCAGCAGGCGGAGCGAATTGACGGCGTTGAACGATTGTGAGCCGCCGGACACCTGCATGACTGCCAGCGTGCGGCCCTGCGTTGGCCGCATCCCGCGCATCTGGAGCGGAAGGTGGTCGATCTGCATCTTCATGATGCCGCTGATCTGGCCGTGGCGCTCTGGACTGCACCAGACCATGCCTTCCGACCACAGCGCATGCTCACGCAGCTCATGCACCGCCGGATGGTCGTCTCCTGCCACCTGATCGGGTAGTGGCAAGTCGCTGGGATCGAAAATCCGCGTCTCGGCGCCGAAGAATTGCAGCAGGCGCGCCGCCTCTTCCACGGCGAGGCGCGAAAACGAGCGTTCCCGCAGTGAGCCGTAGAGCAGCAGTATGCGCGGAGGCGGTTGATCCGGGCCAAGGCCAGCGGCGGGACGAGCCAACGCGAAAGCCTTATCCAAAGCAGGAAGATGATCGGGGGCGGCGAGTTCGCGCAGTCTCATGCGGAAATACCTTTCTCGTACCAGGGGCGGGTCCGCTTCACCAAGGCGACGATCGACAGCATCACTGGCACTTCGACCAGCACGCCCACGACCGTTGCCAGCGCGGCGCCGGAACTGAGGCCAAAGAGGCTGATGGCGGCGGCCACAGCCAGTTCGAAGAAGTTGGAGGCACCGATCAGCGCCGAAGGGCCGGCGACGCACCATGCCACGCCAAAACGGCGGCTAAGCCAATAGGCGATGCCGGCATTGAGATAGACCTGAAACAGGATCGGCACGGCGATCAGCGCGATCACCAGCGGTTGCCGGATGATCTGCTCGCCCTGAAAGCCGAACAGCAGCACCAGTGTCACCAGCAGGCTGGCAAGGCTGATCGGACCGATGGCGGACAGGAAATGCTGGAGCCGCTTCTCACCGCCGCCAAGGAGCGCGCGGCGGAGCAGTTGCGAGATGACAACCGGGACGACGATGTAGAGGCCCACCGACAGCGCCAGCGTGTTCCACGGCACGGTGATCGATGCCACGCCTAGCAACAGACCCACCAGCGGCGCGAAGGCAAAGACCATGATCAGGTCGTTCAGCGCGACCTGGCTCAAGGTGTAGTTCGGCTCACCGTCGACGAGGTTGGACCATACGAAGACCATCGCGGTGCAAGGCGCTGCAGCCAGCAGGATCAGCCCCGCGATGTAGGACGTCGATGCGCCTTCTGGCAGCAACGGCGCGAACAGATAGCCGAGGAAAAACGTGCCGAGCAGCGCCATCGAGAATGGCTTGATCGCCCAGTTCACTACGAGGGTGACGCCAATGCCGCGCCAGTGCCGCCGAAGGCTATGGAGCGCGCCGAAATCGACCCGCAGCAGCATCGGGATGATCATCAGCCAGATCAGGCCCGCCACCACGAGGTTGACGTTGGCGATCTCCAGCGCTGCGATCACCTCGAAGGCGCCCGGAAGCAAGTGGCCGAGACCAATCCCGACTACGATGCACAGGGCCACCCACAGCGAGAGATAGCGCTCGAACAGCGACATGGTCGTTAGTCCTTCCCAGGAGCGATAGGCGCGGTCGAAATACCGCTGCCCAAGGCGATCTGCATGTAAACCGTGTCGAGCCAGCGGCCGGCCTTCCAGCCCATGCCGGTCAAGCGTCCAGCGTGCTCAAAACCGCAGGAACCGTGGAGGGCTACCGAGGCGGGCTCCGCTCCGCCGATGACCGCAACCATGCGGCGGAACCCGTGAGCCTCGGCGGCTTCCAGCAAGGCCTTGAGCAGCAATTTGCCAATGCCGCCACCGCGCCGGTCGTGCGCCACGTAGATGCTGTTCTCACAGGCATAGGCGTAGGCAGGGCGATCTCGAAACTGCGTGGCGTAGGCATAGCCGACCACTTGATCGCCATCGCAGGCGACGAGGAACGGCCAACTCCGGCCAGTCACCGTCAAGATCTTCTCGACGGTCTCGTCCTCGGTCGGCGGTACGACTTCGTAGGTCGCCGTGCCATGCAACACATGATGGGCGTAGATGGGCGCAATGGCCCGCGCATCGTCGACCGTCGCCTTACGAACCGAAAGGGTCATCGCCGGGTCGCTTCGACGACTTCGCCGTCTTCCTTGACGAAAGTGCCACGCTGCTCGGTAGGCAGGAGGTCCAGCACTTCTTCGGAAGGCCGGCAGAGCTTCACGCCCAGCGGCGACACCACAAGTGGCCGGTTGATGAGGATGGGATGCTCCATCATCGCGTCGACCAAGGCCTCGTCCGTCAAGGTCTCGTCGCCGAGGCCCAGTTCGGCATAGGGCGTACCCTTCTCGCGCAGCAGAGCGCGTGGCGTGATGCCCGCCCGCGCGATCAGTTCCATCAGCAGCGCGCGACTTGGCGGCGTCTTCAGGTACTCGATAACATGAGGTTCGATGCCGGCATTGCGGATCATGGCCAGGGCATTACGAGAGGTCCCGCAAAGCGGGTTATGGTAGATCACGATATCGGTCATTGTTGCCTCTTCAGCAGCAGGTGAGTTCGGCCAGAAGCGGCTCGCACAGTTCGGCGCGCCCCTGGCAGCAATCCTTGGCCAGATAGACCATCAGTCCACGCAGCGCGTCGAGGTTCGCACGCTGGATTTGTTGGCGGCCACGCTTCTCGGACAGCACCAGCCCGGCCTTCGCCATCACCGCGAGATGCGTCGAGAACGTGCTCTGGGACAGCCCTGATGCCTCGACCAGTTCGCCGGTCGACATACCTTCAGGCTCGTGTCGGATCAGCAGGCGGAACGCTTCTAGCCGCGTCGGGTGCGCAAGCGCGGAGAGAATCAAGAGTGCATCATCAGTGCTCATGCATCGGAATTATCCGATGCAACCTGCTCCGTCAATAAAAGATCGATTTTTCCCGATGCATTTCTGGCCAGCAGCAATGGCAACTTAGACCAGTCTGCGACCTGAAGCTGCCTTTCCGGAAACGGCCCACGGCCGCCCTTACGCGGCATTCACGGCGATATGGTCGACGGTAATTATGGCACGACGATCAAGCCCAAATTCCGCGCCTGAGAAATCACGCGCCGCACCCCCTCGGGCGACCATTGCGTGCCGCCGCGAGGCGTTGGCTCGCGTAAATCCTTGCTCAACCAATTTGCGATGCTGCGAAGAGTGGCGTCTGGATCGTTGTTGATCTTGTCGGCCACCAGCAATGCGATCCGGCTGTCGGGAGCCAATCGCGGCGCGGCCTCGAGTATCGCACAATCAGCGTAGCCCGCTTCGACCAGCGTTCGGCATGCCTTCACCAGGGTACGCTCCGAAAACGACCGCACTGGCGGCTTAAGCGCCTGAATTCGCCGAAGCACCGAGTTCCACGGCAAGTGCGGTCTCAGCCGCTCGACGATTGGCAGCCATCGATGCCGACCATCGACCAATTCGTGAAGATGCTTTTCCTTCAGAGTGTGGCGCAAGTCGTCGATCGCTGACGGGTCTCGCGCGCGCATCTTCGGATTTCCCGGTTTGGAGCCGCGCGCAACCGCCGCCTTCAGCCCTGCCCGCGTCCGCTCGCGAATAAGCGCCCGTTCGAACTCGGCAAAGGCCCCAAGCATCTGTGTCATCAGCATCCCTTGCGGGCTGCTGGTGTCGATCGGATCATGGATCGAGCGAAAATAAGCGCCCTTCCCTCGAAGCGCTTCGACGATTTCCAGCAAATGTGACAACGATCGTGCGAGACGATCAATCCGCACAACCACGAGGGTGTCACCCTGCCCCACCGCAGCGAGCGCGCTGGCAAGTTTGGGTCGGGACCGGCTAGCACCGCTGGCCCGGTCCTCGAATATGAAAGCACAGCCTGCGCGCCGTAACTCGCTGATCTGGGCGAAGGTATCCTGTTCGTCGGTCGAAACGCGGGCGTAACCGATCAAGGGCATTTGTCACAATCCATCTAACGGGAGCAACTGGTCGGTTGCCCCCGTATAGTAATCGCTTGAGCACCTGTTGGCCATCGTCCAAGGCGGATCAGACGCCTGGCACCCATTCGTTTGAACCGAGTGTGTGGAGGTTGAGAAAAGCCCCCTGCCCCGCCTGTCCTAGCCTGTGGGTGCGCCAAGGAAGTTTCGCCGAAAAACGCTGAAGATCGGCCACGCAGCACGCAGGCGTCCGGCGGTATTCTTCCCTGAATCCCGCCGTATTCTTTCAAAGCAGGATCCGGAAATTGGGCGGCGCCGGGGAATCCGGTCGTATCCTGAAAACGACACGACCTTATAGAGAGGCGTCAAACATGGACATGTGATAACTGCAATTATCGTACGTTCGTGTTTTTGAATATCCGAAGTAACATTTTAATATTGCGCAACATGTAGATAATGATTCATCGAAATACATCTTTGCCAAATCTCACACGAAGATGCGTCGCGACAGAGGTCGAATATTGCCGTTGCCGCCATAAAGTCGGGCTATGATAGACGCCTATCGCCTTCCAATAATCTCCAGTCGAATTCAGCGCCGACAAAAACACCCAGCGCGCTGCCTCAGCATTGAAGCAGGCATCAGAACGCAGCCAATTACGAACCTGACCTTCTGACCTGCCCATGCTCGCCGCGATGCGAGGCACCCACCAACTGTTGATCTGCAGTGGCCCCAGATCGTGCGAACCATTGCTGTTGCGAACTTCCGCGCCGAGCCAACCGGCCTCCTGATCGCGAAGGCCCCACAGCGTCCGTTCGAGCCATGGGTGCCCAAGCGATGCCTTGCGGATGCAGGCACCAATGATGCGCTCCTCTACCATGTTTCGAGACCGTGCAGTCGCCTGGCCTGGCGAGAGCGCAACGCTGACCATAGACGCGAGCATGAGCAGCCAATGCTGAGGCATCAGTCACTTCTCCTTTTTCCTGGCATCGAAACGGCCGGTTCAATGACTTCACTCAGACCTTGTATCGCTTCACCGTTGAGCAGAGCCAGCAGCTCTCGTCCGGAAGTGATCCGGACAGCGCCGGAGTGACTCACAGCCCTTCGGCTTCGAGGCCGGTCCGTCCCGTATGAATGAACAGGCTGCGGCATCCGCGGGACTGGCACAGCGTCTGGAAGGCAACGACATGATCGGGCCGAATAATACCCGCGTAGCGTTTCGCCTGAATCAGCCAGATGGCGCCCTCGATTACGACCTGACCATCGATGCCGCCATCGCCTGTGTAACGATGGTTCCGGGTCACCTTGTGCCCTCGCCTCTCGAGACTCTCGAGCAGCAGTTCCTCGAAGGCGAGTGGATCCATAGCCCGCAGGCGCGCATAGAGAAGCTGCGGCGGTTGGGAACGATCCCGGCCGCGAAGCTGCTCGGCCATGGTTCGCGCCTGCCGCCTTCGCCAGCGATGCCGCACAGGTATGCGGGAACGGCGGACCACAAACGCCAGCCAGAGCAAGGCCGCGGCGGTCAAGACCATCAGCGTAAAATGAGATGTCATCGTTCGACCCCTGGGTAAGGTTCGGGTCGATGCGTGGGCGCGGTTTCCTGTCGTGGCGGTTGCGCTTCCGGTCCGCCTTTCGCAACGCGGGCATGATCGAGGATCCCGCCAAGCAAGCGATCGAGCGCCTGAGACAGACTTCTCGCGCCTTCCGTCAGATGCTCAGCAGGTCCGCGAGGTGGCCTCTCGCGGCGATCGAGCTGCCGCTCCAGCGTCCGGTCGCGGCGCTCAGCGCGTGCTCGTTCCTGATCTGCCGTGAGACCTGTGAGGCGGTGATCCTGTCTTCTTGCGAAGGAACCAACGCTGTCATGCTTGATACGTCCCATCCCCTCCTGCGATGAGGTCTTTTCACCGGAATGGCGCTCCAGTTTGGAGATCAGTCCCTTGACGTCGTTGGTCCACAGCCTCACGCCGTACATGGCGCGGGTTATGGCGGTGTAGAAGTTCTGCGCGTTCACTAGCGGGGATTCGACCGGAGCAAGCACGAACACTCGGGGATAGGTCTTGGACTGCGAGGAATACACGGTTTCCGCGTAGCCATGATCCCAGGTCTTATACCCGGACAGATCCACTTGCTGCACTCGGCCGTCCCGGTCCCAGCGGATCGTCGCCATCGTGCCATCGAGCTTATCGACGGTGCCGCGCTCGGCATTACGCACATCAATCTCGCGGCTGACGAGACGCCACTGGATGCGATCGCCTTGGCTCAGGTCGCGTTCCTCGAGATTGAACACGTTGATATGGCGAGCCGGCGTTTTCTGCGGATCCCAACGGATCGTGCGTCCGCTCTCATCGACAAGCCGAACGACCTGCCGTCCGTTGCTATCCCTTCCCAGCCCGGCGACGCGGTAATCGGCGCCGCGTGCCACGCCAAGCTGCGTGACGTCGCGTTCGAAGCGCACGACCTGCCCGGTCGTATAGAAACGCGCCATGTGCTTCTCGACATCGGTGAAACCGACCGGCGCGAGAATAGACAGACGGCTCTCTTCGGCGGCCAGGCCCCCTTCGCTTCTGAGAGCTTCGCGGATCTTGCTGTTGACGACGAGCCGCGTGGCGTTGTCGAGAACGAGGATGTTCGTACCTGCGCGCGAGCCGGGCTTGAGACGGATCCAGCTTTCCACGACCTGCTCGGCCATCTTCTCGCCGTCCTGCGCCGTGTTGACGCCGTCGAGTTTCGCGAGTGCCTGCGCAAAGTTTCCCGCGCGCGCCTGCGCGACTGCGGTCTTGATGGATCTGGTTTCCTGACGCACCGCTTCCGTCAATTTGACCGTCGGCAGTCCAAGCCGGCGCATCAGCCAGAACGGCTTGCCCTGTTCGATGGCGCCCGTCTGCTTTTCGTCGCCCAGAAGGAGCAGCCTTGCGCCGGTCGCCCTGCTGATCTCGAGGAGCCTGCGCGCCTGCCGGTTGCCGAGTTGCCCGGCTTCATCAAGCACGAGCACGTGGCGATCGGTGATGCCATGCCCCCCGCGGGCGACGAAGCCCGCTACGGTATGCGATGATATACCTGCTTTCTGGCCCAGTTCCGCAGAGGCCGACGAGGTCGGGGCAAGTGCGATCAGCGTCGTGCCCGGCTCGGAAGCTTCGCCAAGAACTCTCACAAGAGTGGATTTGCCGGAGCCGGCGACGCCATGGATCGCGGTAACGCGGTCGCGGGTAAGAGCGGTTTCGACCAATGCGCGCTCCTGCTCCGGATTGAGGCCGGCTCCTTCCAGCGCGGCCAGGACACGGCCGCTGACCGCGATCGGGTGCGCATCACCCAGTCCAAGCGCGATATGCTGGGTCAGCGCGAGTTCCTGTCGCCAGGATCTGCGGCTGGTGCGTCCGCGTGTCAGAATCTGGTCGCCGGTCTGCTCGTGCGTCGGGAGAAGCTTGCGCACGGCTTCATGGTTCTGGATCGCGGGGCGGATATCCTGGAGCCGCACTTCGCCCACATGCGCGGCAAGGCCTGTGCGAATTATATCGCCGAGGTCATTGACTGCTTCCGCTGTCTCCAATTGCCGCAAGCCGAACAGCGCGGCCCTCGCCGCAATGCGGTCTGTAGGCGCACGATGGCCGCCTTCCTCCTCGCGGGCGGCAGCGGCGATCTGTTCGAGCGGGCCGAGAAACTTTCCGGACCGCTGATGCCATTGACCCTTCAGCGTATCGTAGCCGATCTTCACCTTGGCACTGCGCGTGGCATAGAAGGACGCACGCTGCGCCTTCTGGCCGACCAGACCATGTTCGCGGGCATGTTCCTCGATCTGCTCCGCGCGCCGTGAGAAAGTCTCCATCAGTTCCTTCGGCACGCCGCGCATTTCGAAAAGGCCCGTGCGAGGATCGAAGTCGATCCGGTAGCCCGCCTCGCGCAGGCCGAATGCGAGCGCATTGCGATAGATCTGTCCGGCGACGCGCTGCTCCCCGTACATGACCCGGCTTTCCAGGCTGACCATTGGATCGCCGTCCTCGCGATTGGTCATGTTGAGGACGACCAGGTGGGTGTGCAGATGCGGATCGAGTTCGCGGCTGCCGTGCTCGGTAAAGCGCGCGACCAGGATCCTCCCGGTCGTTTCATGGATGATCTTGCCTTCATCCCGCCGGCGCAGCTGCGCCTGTTCCTCGAGGTACGATATAGCATCGGTCACGGCGCGCTCATGGGTGGCGAGCACACGCTCATCGCCTACCACCAGCGCCATGATGGAGACGGATTTGGGCGCGTTGACAGCGAAGTCCCATCCGGGGTGATGCTGGTTTTCGCCGTTGGCCCTGTGACGTCCAAGCTGCTGGTCGCCGATCTTTCCGGCGAGAAGATCTCGCAGGACCCTCGGATCGACGGCGCCGGAAAGACCGAGATCGGCCGCCAGCTTCCCAGCCCATTCGGAAGGTTCGTTCCCGCCCTTGGTGTAGTAATCGCCCACTGTGTAATAGCGGGTGATGTTGGCGGGTTTGCCATGGAGGCGCTGGGGCTGGATCATGCCGGCTTCGCCGGTTCACGCGGCCCGTCCCCGCGCCCATGCTGGACGAGATCGGAGCGGATTTCTCCCTGCCTGCCCGCAAGTATCGTCCAGAGCATGCGAGCGGGCGCGGGAAGTTCCGTGCTCTCCTCGTTCAGCAATATGTCTTCGACGCGCTGCGGGTCGATGTGCGGAACCGGCGGCGTGAACAGGTCCGGCTGGGACGGTGGCGGGGCGGCGACATTCGGAATGTCCGAAGGTTCCGGCGCAGACTGGCCGCCGCCGGCTGGGGCAGGAGTAGGCGCCTGCGCCGCCTCGCGTTCGATCGCTTCACGAACGCGCGCCTCTGCATGAGCGATGCGCACGAGCGTCTTCGCCTTGTCGATCTGATCGGGGGGTGTCGTACGTTCGATGAACGCGGGCCCTAAGGAGGGCACATCGTTGAACCGGCTGTCGAAGCGCACCACGGGCAGGTTGCGACCGAAGCGCAGGAAGCCGACGAGGTTGGGCAGGTTAGTGACTTCGGTCGGCATCACCAGCGGCCGCGTCACCTGCATGCGCGACAGGTTGACGCCGTCGCGCATGTCGTTGACGCCGTAGGACATGCCCTCGTTCGCTTCGACCTGCTCGACCTGGCCGAGATTTTCAGAGACGTGCCTGGCGGTCGCGGTGTCATTCGCCCGCAACGCAACCCAGGTAGAGCAATAGCCGGTGATCGCGGCCGCATCCTGGATTCCGTAAGTGGCTTCGAGTTGCGGATAGGACTGAAAACCCAGTATGCCGCAGCCGCCGTACTTACGCGCGCGGGCGAGAAAGTCCGATAGGCTCGGCAGCTTTTGCAGCGTCGGCAATTCGTCGATCACGCAGTAGAGCCGCCGGTCGCGATCGGGCGCCAGGCTCATGATCGCACTGATGGCGATATCGAGCCAGACCGTGATCAAGGGACGCAGCGAGGGAAGCTGGTCGGCCTTCACCGTGATGAAGAGCCAGCTTCCTTCCGCACCCTTTTCCACCCAGTCGCGGATCGAAAAGCCGTCCTCGGTATCGTCCAGATAGCCGAAGCTGCGCATCACCGAGGCGAGTTCTGCCTGGATACCGGCGGACGTCCGTTCGCCTTCGGAGCTGATGAAGGCAGCCGCATCGGTGCCCGAGACGAATGCCGCGAGGTCCTTGAGCTTCGAGCGGAGCAGCCGGTCCAGCAGGACCGAAACATAGGTATGCTTCTGGCGTGCGAGCTTGCGCATGACCGCGACCAGCGTGCCGCGCGCGGCCTTGGCCCAGAAGGGATCGCCATGCTTGTCGGGGATCGTGGACTCGGCGATCTGGTCGTAGTGATAGTCGCGCGGGACATCGACCCACGGCGACCAGCGCGCCGTGCGCTGATCGAGCGGATTGAGCAGCATGTCGGCGCCCTGCCGGTAGAACTTCTCGACGAAAGTGCCGGCCGTATCATAGACGATGGCTCGCCTTCCCGACTTGCGGATACCCTCAAGCATGCCGACGATAAGGTTGGTCTTGCCCGTTCCGGGAGCGCCGCACAGGAGAATATGTTCGGGCTCGTAGGCCTCCGGCACCGGGACGTTTCCGATCGACAAAGGCCCCTTTGTCTGTCGCCACAGCGCACGCTTCACCTGTCGGATCGTCCCGAAGCGGGCGCCGCGCAGATATTCGTTGGAGCCGAGCCCCCTCCCCGTGCGGGTAAAGTAGAACCATGCCCAGCCCAGCATGACGAGCGCGAACAGGCCCGAAATCAGCGCACCGTGGAGCAGATAGACCTCGAAGGCGTGGAGAGTCTTTTTCGCGAGGGTCGAGGCGACCAGCCAGTCGGCCGAGGTCCAGTAATCGCGCCCTTGCGGAGTACGAAACCGCACCGGATCATTGGTGCCACCAGCCGCATCGACCTTGATCATCGCTTCGGCGAGCTTGACCAGAACGAAGCGCTCGTATTCGCTCGACTTCTCGAACGCATACCAGACGGTGCCGACCAGCCAGATGATTAGCCCCGCGAGCAGCGTCTGGTAAAAGACCTGCGTGGTCATGCGGACATTGTGGACGATGGCCTGCCCTCCGCGTGTCCACGAGCCCAGCGTGTCGTTGCGAAAGATGCTCATTGCGCCTCCTCCTCGCCGAGGAGGCCACGCTCGGCGAGGATAGTGCGCGCCTGCGCCATCCCCTGCTCCAGCGTTTCGGGCGAGCGTCGTCCGACCGATGTCGCCAGGATCGAGAGGATCTGGATGGAGGTTGCGAGGATTTCGTCTTGCGACGAAAAGACGTATCGTTTGCGATTGTCGACTGCCTGTTCGAGCGCCTGGCGAATGAAGGCGGACAGGCTGAGATTGGCTCCATACGCCCGTCGCTGCAGGGCGTCGTGCAATGCCGGATCGACACGAAAATTGACTTTTGTCACGCGAAAGGTCTCCGCTGCCGGGAGCCTTCGCAGATGTCATGAAGCCTCTGTAATATAGGCTCTCATCAGAATGGCCGCAAGGGATACCAAACCCCCGAGTACCCGACCTCCGCTCGAGGCCGATCAGCTCGCTCGCCGACCATCCTGCCGATCAGCCAAGCGGTCAAAGATCAGTTTCCCCTGATTACGATCGACGAAGGAGGACGGGCGCCAGTCTCGGCGCGCCTGCGCCGAATATCGGCAATGTTGAGTCTGATCTTTTTCGCGATGATGTCCGACATACGCCGCACTTCCGCAGGGGTGCGAAGGTCGGGCACACCTTCGACGAATTCCGACAACAACAGCACCAGCGTTTCGCTGACTTCGGCAGATCCGATGAAAAGCGTATCGCCCTTGTACCCTGAGGCGGCCTCTTGCCGCTGCGCCGACACCTTGCAGATCGCCTCGACCAATGCCCGGCGAAGATCGATGATGTAGCTTTCATTCAGGTCCGCCATGCCGTTCCTTCCGGTCGCACTACCCTGAGAGAGGCGGGAGCACGTTTCATGCCGCGCTTCCACGTAAATGCCGCTCAATTCCACCTGCCTCCTTCCTCACGAAAGGATGGCAGTAAGGCACGGATTACAGGAAATTCGGCGAAATTTCAAAGCCGTGGCCAGGCAGATGGTTTGCTGGTGAACCCCGCCATACATGCGGCGAATTCATGCCTGCGCTGTAAGGCAGATCTATCGATCTGATTATACTATGAAAATCACCCGCAGCACCCGTGCGTAGGGTCCATTACAAAACGGCCTCGCGCCGTGCGTCCCGCCTTACGCAGCGCGCTCGCGCTGCGCAGCCTCGTACCGGCAGGGGCGGGGCACCCTTGCTGCAGTTGCGCGGTGGTGCGTGGCGAGGAGGTTTGAGGGATGGCGTTCATGGGTGGGATCTCCCCGAAAGCAAAAAAACGTATGGCCCGCCCCGTTTGCAAGTAGGATTTTACGGTGTTCTGATCAGTCTGCGTCAACGTATGCGGTCTCACGGGAGCATCCCGTGGCCAAGATGGACATCCGCACGTCTGGAGCCACAATAAGGGAACCGGCAACAGGTGCCATTTTTTTGCCCGGGCTTTCCAGACGCCGATCGACTGTCAGGCCATCTTCACGATCCTTCCTGCAAACATCGTTGGGCTACGCGTGCAGAAGCACGCAGCCGATCCGTTATGCCGCTGCTGGATAGCCGCGTTCGAAGCTCACTTCTTTGCGGAGGGCTGCCCAAGCGATCCGCGCCAGTTTATTCGCCAATGCGACGACGATTGCGTTGCGATGAACTCCTCGCTCGATCATTCCTGTTAACCAACGTCCAGCGGGGTTTCGCTGCGCGCCAGTGACGGTAATGCTGCCCGGGCGCCATGGATGAGCAAAGTGCGCAAATAGGTGTTGCCACGCTTGGAGATGCCGAGCAGCCGGGGCTTGCCGCCGGTAGTATGTTGCCTGGGTACCAGGCCGAGCCAGGCACCCAAGTCTCGCGCTTTGGCAAAGCTGCTGGCATCGCCCACGGCTGCAATCAAAGCGGTTGCGTTCAATGTACCGATGCCGGGGATGGACGTGAGCCGCCGGGCAGCTGCATCATTGCGAGCCAGTTCGACAAACTCGCCGTTCAGTGCCTCGACCTTGGTATCAAGTTCGTGCCATTCGGCACGCAGTTCACCCACCAGTTGCTTCAAGCGTGGTGATAGGGTCGTATCTTCGGCGGCCAGCATGGCATCAATGCCCAGCTCCAGCTTGCGCCGTCCGGCCGGGAAAATGGTCCCCCGCTCCAGCAGGATCGCCCGCAGTTGGTTGATGAGGTTTGTGCGCTCGGCTACCAGGCGGGACCTGACGCGGTGGAGGGTCTGGATGTCCAACTGCTCCTGAGTCTTGAGTTCGACGAAGCGCATCGTCGGGCGCGAGGCGGCCTCGGCAATCCCCTCCGCATCACGATCATCATTCTTCTGCGCTTTAACATACGGGCGCACGTACTCCGGCGACATCAATCTGATTTCGTGCCCCTGCGCGGCGAAAAGTCGACCAAGGTGGTGGGCACCACAGCACGCCTCCATTGCAATCACGCAAGCCGGAAGCTTGGTCACGTAATCGATAAGTGTCTGTCGGCGCATCGACTTACGCACGATGACAGCGCCTGCTGCATCAACGCCTACGACACTGCAGGCATTCTTGCCCAAATCAACGCCAAGGATCACAATAGACATCGGTCCGCTCCTTTCCCTTTCAAGCACCAGCATCATACCTGATGCTGGTGCTTGAAAGGGGCGGGCCATCCCATAAGGGACCGGGCATCAGGCCCGGTCCCGGGGTATGTGATCAGCCCTGCTGGGCGACCAACGCGTGCGCTTCCAGGATGAGCATGGCCGCCTCGTCGTCACCGCCCTGTGCCCGGATGATCCGATACGCATTGGAGCAGGCGGCCATGCGGGCGAGCTCCGAAGCCCGGTTCCATTCCGCCTCGTATTCCTCGTCGCACTCGCCGGTAATCACGAAGTCGCCGGTCTCGTAATCGGTGTAACCATAGTACTGGCCCGCGTAGGAATTAGCCCGTTTGAGGTGGCGCTCGATCCGGCGAATGAGAGCGAACCCCATCGCCTGCGCAGAGAAATAGTGCGGTTCATGGGTTTCGACGAAGCGGTCGTAGTCGGGTTCGATGGTGAGCATGTAAGCCTCCTCATGGGGGTGTCCGCGGACGACAGGCACTGCGGACCGATGGATGGGATGGGATGTGGTCGGTGACGGACCGGCTGGAGCATTCAGGCGCGAAGCCCCGCCGGTTCCGCAGGAAGCGGCAATCCCCGCTTGCGCCGGTCCGCCGATGTGGCACAGTCGCAAGCGACGGGCAGGCCATCGGGGAAGGACGATGGACATGCCGAAGATGACGGAAAGGGATCGGCTCGCCGATCTGGAAGCGCGTCAGCGCAAGATGAACGATGAACTGAAAAACGCGCGCCGTGCGCTGCGGGGCAGATATGCCGCGATGATCGCGGAGATGCCGGTCGAGAAGCTCACGGAAAGGGAATTCCGCGAGCTTCTCACACAGGCGATCCGGGTCGGTGGCGGCGCGGCGCTGACGGCGATTAAAGGACTGCCGGCAGCGATCTGATCACGCGCTGGACATCACCAGGTTCCGGCAGGGATGCGCCTCGAGAAAGCTGTCCCTGTCGGAATCCGATCTCAGGGTGATGAACCGCGCTTCGGGCCCGAACCAGATCATGATGAAGCGCCGCTGCGCCGCCAACCGGTGGATATTCGCAAGGCTGCCCCGGCTGCGACCATCCCAGATCACGAGACCGAGGGCGGCATCGCGCGCCATCGCCGCATCCTTCGCGGCATGGAAGGCGGCGGTGCCCTTTCGCCCGGAAGTAGGAATGCGCCGGACAGGCCAGTCGCCCAGATTATGACGCGGTTCCTCTCCGGAACAGTAGACCCTGACAGCAGCGATCTCGCGATCGGAAAGATGGCGCTGGACCAGGCGATCCACGCCGCGCGCGTCCCCGATCAGGATGGGAAGCGCACGGTACAGGATACCATCGATGCGTTCGATGACGGGCTCGGGAAGCGCGGTAATGGACAGCGACCCGGAAACGAAAACGGCCGAATTAGAAAGGTGCAAATGCTCGGACATGGCTTTAATCTCCTCGAATGAGCCACCCCTCTCTGCCCTCCTCTCCTCTGGTGGCAGGACGCGGCCTCGCCCCTCAGCCAACCCCGCCCAGACCGCACCCGAAGGGTGTCCCTGCGACGAGCACGGCGAAGCCGCGCGCAGGAGGCCGGGACCGCCTGGCGGTCCCGCATCGCGCCCGCGACGGACCCGCCTGCGGGTCCCTGAGCGGGGGCGAGAGCTACGCTTGATAAAAGGAAATGAGGACCGGCCCGGCGAACCGGACCGATCCTCTGGCGGAACCTCACTGCGCCTCCCATCCCTGATCGCTGAGCCTGACGAACCGCGCCGGGATACGCTTCTCCTTCACGAGGCGCGCGAGGTGAGACTGCAGGCCCGACCCTTCGCAGACCAGCGCCTCGACGGGGCGCAGTCCGACCATCTGCTCGTTCCGGACGAACCCCGCCCTCTTCCCCAGCTTCGCGCTGAGGCGGAACGTGATGAGCTTCACCTTACGCGAGGCGGCCCACGCAGCGGCCATCGCGTCGCATCCCTTATCCTGTGCGGTCGTCGCCAGCACCATCGCCGGGTTCCGGTATTTCGCGTCGTCGAGTTTCGCCCAGATCAGGCGGTCGTCAAACCAGCAGTCCGCGCCGCCGGAGAAGATCACGATGGGCCCTCGCGGGTTATGCGCGTCGGTGCGGCGCTGGCGGCGGGCGGCAAGGAAATCGGTGGCCGCGATGACCGAGGCGGTGCGCTTACTCGAGACCAGCGACCCCTTCGGTGCCGACCACGGCCGTCCGGTTTCGGTGTGGAAGACGTCGGCGGCATGGTCGCGCATGCACCGCAGCGCGTCGGTGGCTTCGTCGAGGAATTCGAGTTCGCCCTGTGCCTGCTCGAGTTCGACACCGTGAATTTCGCTGCCGTCGGCGCGCCGCAGCAGGTCCTGGACGTCGCGCGTCGCCTTATCGGCCTGCCCCTGCCACTGGTCGGCGACGTGATGGAAACTGTTCACGATGCCCCATGCGAGGCGCTCGGCGGCAGGCTGCAGCCGCGTGTCGCGCAGCAGGTCGAAGAGGGTCGTGACGATCAGCTCGACGGCAAGCTGGGCTTCGCGCGGATCGGGCATGTCGGTCGCCATCTCCTCCTCGCCGCGCCCGATGCGGACCCCGTCGAGATCGGAGGAGAAGGCGGCGTGGAAGTCGTCGGTGGTGCCCGCCATCGTCTCCTGCGCGATGAATTCGGCGATGTCGGAGAACGGGCGGATGCTGCGGTGGATCTTCGTCATGGGAACCTCCTGTAGAAACGAAAGAGGTTCCCCCCTGGGCACGGGCTCCGAGCGGCGGGGTCAAGGATCGCGGAACGCGACCGGCGCAGCCGGCGATGGGGGTCACGATTTTTCCGGGCGGCCACATTGCCCGAATGGAAGCATGACGCCCGACCCGCCCGGAAAAATGGTGGGGCCCCGTCGTCCTTGAGGCCGGCGCGGTCCCGTGCCACCATTGGAATTCTTGAGAGAGAGAAGAGGCTTTGCGAATCTGGGGCTCGATGCCCCTGATTCGCAACGGGTGCCTCCAGGCGCTTACCTCTCAATGGAGCGCCCGCGACCTCGCGACCCTGCACGCCCCTTGCGCAAAAAAGGGGGACGGCGCGGCGCGCCGTCCCCGAAAAATACGCTGAGACTTCGGTGTCAGGCTACCCGGCGAACGCGGCCCCGCGGAAGCGCGGTGATCTTCTCGGCGGGTGCCTGATCGGCCTTTCGGAAGGCATGGATCGGAACCCCGACCTTTCGCAGCGCCTGATAGAGGTTCGCCTGAATGCCCGAGCCCTCGCCCAGCACGGCTTCGACCGGTTTCAGTTCGACCAGCTTGCGATTACGGGCAAAGGGCGCGCCGCGCCCCGCGCCCATCAGCGAGTAGGTGACGAGCTGGACGTCGCGGCTCCCCGCCCACGAGGCCACGATCGCATCGAAGCCCTTACGCTGCGCGGTGGTCACCAGCGTCATGTGCGGGATCCGCGCGAGGATCGCGTCGAGCCGGTCCCACAGGATCTGCCAGTCATGCCATTCGGCATGGCCCGAGGCGACGACGATCGGGCCACGCGGGCGGTATCGCTCGCGCTCGGCGAGTTCGCGGGCGCGCAGGAAGTCCTGTATCGCGACCTGCGTGGCGGTAGCGACCTTCGAGACCCGCGAACCGCGCGCAGGCGACCAGGGACGGCCCGAAAGCACGCGGAAGGTGTCGGCCGCATAGTCGCGCATGCACTCGACCGCTTCGCGCTGTTCGGACAGCGACTGGCACAGCAGCTGCTTCTCCTCGAGCTCGGTGTTAAACACCTCGGAAAGGTCGGAGCGGCGCATCATTTCGCGCAGTTCGTCGGCCAGCAGGTCTTCCTGCCGCTCGAGCTTTCCCGCGACGAAATGGAAGCTGTTCACCATGCCCCATGCGATCTCGGGGGCGAGCGCATCGAGGCGGGTGTCGGTCAGCAGGTCGAAGATGGTGGCGATAACCCCGGCGCAATCGGCCTGTGCGTGGAGCGGCTCGGGCATGTCGTGTTCGCCCGGTTCATCCCCCGGGCTGATGATCGAGAGGGGGATGGGATCGCCGAAAGCGCGCTGGAATTCCGGGGTCGCGGTCACTTCGGCGAACAGCGCGGGCAGATCAGCGAAGCGGCTGATGCTGCGCGAATCGTCGTGGCTCATGGAACTTCTCCCTGTCAGGGGGGCAAAAGGAAAAGGGCCGCGAACGCGAGGGTAGCGTCGCGGCCCTGCATGGGTATCGTGCCGGGTTAGTGCCTGCTCGCCCTAGCGGGCGCGGCGAATGCCGCGCGCGTCAGGACGGTATCGACGATCCCGGCCGCATGCGGCGCGAGCGGCGTATTCTCGAGCAGGTCGTAGATGGCGGCGATGATCTCGCCGCAGGTGATACCCGCCGGGATTTTCGGCACGGGAGACGCGCCCTCGACATGCCGCGCGAGCAGGTCGCGGATCGAGGGGCTGGCCATGATCGCCGCGGAGAGCGCGGCAAGGTCGGTCAACGGGGCGGAAGAATGCAATGAAGAGCGGCGCATGGGATGTCTCCTCATGGGCGAAAAAGAAAGAGGCCGGAGAAGCCTGACGCCTCCCCGGCCCGATGGGACTGATCAGCGCCTGATCAGAACGGGTCTTCCTCCTCGAACGAGGTGTCCGAACCCGACCGTTCGCCGCCGGCACCCACGGTGCTGTCACCGAAGCCGCCCTGATCGCCCGGGCCGCGATCGTCGTACCGGCCGCTGCTCGCGCCCATGCCGCCACCGAAATCGGAGCGCATGGTGTCGCGGCGCCAGGCGACCATGTAGCCGCCATGGTCGGCCGGGAAGAGCGCGATCGGCAGCGGCTCGGGCAGGCTGGGGTCGTCGATGTTCCCGGCGAGGAACACATCCCCCTGCTTCGACACGGCCTCCCACAGCGCGCCGATCTGGACGTAGCGGCGGGCGATGTTAAGCGCGAGGATCTCGTAGACCGGAGCCTTCGGATTATCGCTCACGACCTTGCGCAGCCCGACACTGGGCAGATCGATGGTGCGGGTGGCGATCGAGCCCTTCAGACGGCCGTTCCGATTAAAGATTTCACCGATGTTCATCGTCTTTACCTTTCGAATGTCGCTCGAAACCATTCTCGGCGACACCCTCACCGGCCCTTCTCTCCTCTCTATCCCGCGCTCGCCTCCCGCGCCGCCCGCCCGCGGCGAGGCGCTCCGCCTCCACCAGCGCGACGCCGCCGCGGTCCACGCGCAACGCCTCCGCCGCCCGCAACTCCGCGCGACACCGCGGCACGATCAGGGGCAGAGGCGCGGCGCGAGGGATGATGAAGGTGGATTGGGGCGCGAGGCCGGGGGCGCGGCGGTAGCCGCGCGGGTGCTACGCTGGCGAGAGTCGCCGTAGCGAGGGGCGGCGGCGTGAACCGGCGGTCATCGCAGACACTGCGGGAGCGGCGTGGTCGGCGGCACCGGCAGGTGCGGTCCCGGTATCGGGAGCGAACGGGGGATAGTGGCGGGCCGCGCGGCGGAACGGTTGGCCACCAGCGAAATGCCGCTGGCTTGGTCCCCCATTATCCCCAGCGTGGCCTCAAGATAGGGCCGACTAGCGAGCGACCAGTTGTCGCCTACGCCTTCAGACAAGAAATCCTGCGATTAAATGCAACGGGTTGTGTCTCCATAGCTGGCTATCGCAAGGCCGCTACTCGTCAGAATCGGACGGAGGTTATGAAGGCATATTGGCCTGAGAAATCCTTCATTTCGGGTTTCCATCCCCGTAGCGATCGGTACGTTCGACAGGAACCAGAGGAAGGTGCCGGATGAGCAGAGTTGTTATTGCCATGCTTCTTATTCTGGCGCCCTCGATTGTGTCATCGCGCCCCATGTCGGTGGACGACGTACTCGGGATGGAACGTTTGGATCGGGCCCAGCTATCCCCCGATGGAATGCTTCTCGCCGCCGTTGTCCTTCGGCCGGCGAGAGATGGCGAAATATATGGCCGAGCAGCATATGAAATTGATCCATCTCGCGCAGATATATGGCTCATCGATCGCAGCACCGGCGTACGCCGAAATTTGACAGAAGGACACGCCGAGGCTGCCGGATCCTGGTGTGCGACGTGGTCCCCCGATGGGCAGCGCCTGGCGTTTCTGTCTACGCGCCCGGAAGGTACTGAGCCCAAAGGCGGCAATAATGTCAGGCTATACATGTGGGATCGGACGACCGATCGGGTCCACAGACTTAGTGACCAGGCGATCGTAACACAAACCAGGTACGGCAGCGGCGTCAACAGGCTTGATTTCGCGGGTCCGGGGTCGAATTCGCCGAATGTCTGTACGATTGGTGATGAGAATGCCCCGTTCGTTTGGCTTGACGGAAGTCGACTGCTAGCCGCGATGCTCCCGTCGGGCAGCATTTCGAGCCTCCTCGAAGCCACAGAGCGCTTCTATCGTCATGTATCAATGACCCGGGACAAAGTGCGCGAGGGCCAGGAAGCCGTGGTCAGTGCCTCTGCGAGTGGTGCAGAGCGCACGACAGTGGGCTCGGATCAGGAAGCGATCCTTACCATCGTGAACGTAGAGACGGGCACGTCCACAGATTTGGCGCATGTGCCGGCATATCCCTTCAAGGGGAGCCTTGCCGTCCGCGTCTCTCCAAGAGGTGACCGGGCTGCCGTTATGGCAACCACCGGTGTGCTTGCGCCTGCCAAAGATGCATCCTTTCCCAGAAATGACGGCGAATGGCTGGTTCAGAAAAAATTGGGTCTGGTCGATCTTCATAGACCGAAAGCCATCGAGTGGATGAAACTACCAGATGAAGCGGCACTACCATTGCTGCTGGTCGGCTGGGCAGGAGATGCCGGAGACACCTTTACTTTCGCGGCTCGCCCGAAACTGGAAAGCCAAGCCGTCCAATATTTTGCGGCCAATACTGTCACGGGCGTCATCAGACCTGAGACAGATCGTAAAAAGGACATCATGTCATCCCGGCCCGCTGGACTTCCGGAGAAGGCCCAACTGATTGGCCGCGATGCTAAAGGAATCGTATGGAGCGAGCAGACGGCCCAAGGCTTATTCGTTCGCGCATCCGCGCGAAATGGAAAAGCTGTCACTCTGCTTGAGCTTAATCGCCACCTAGCCGCAGTGGAGACCGGGCGTACGTTCGAATTTGATTACCTAAGCGGACACGGTGAGCCTCTGAAGGCGGCCGTTCTGCTGCCTCCAGGATATAAGGGCGGCAGGGTACCCGTGATAACATGGGGATACGCGGTAGCGACTGTTCCAAGCTGGTCAGACTACTCGCTGGATCTGTATATGCCGGGCATCTACAATCTCCATCTCTACGCCGCTCAGGGGTTCGCCATTCTGCTCCCGTCGATCCCATTAAAGCGGGATGGCAAGCAAGATCCGCTCACGGAGCTTGCGCTGGATGTTGATCCCGCAGTGGACCGATTGGTCGAACTTGGCATTGCGGACCGGACACGGGTCGGTTTCATGGGCCAAAGTTTCGGCGGCTATACAGCTTTAGGATTGGCTACGCAGTCCCATCGCTTCAATGCTATTGTGGCCATTGCCCCTATATCCGATTTGAGGGCCTACTATGGGGCATTTGATCCGACGGCTCGCGGGTACGATCTCGACGAACAAGATAAATCAGACAATGTGGTAATTGCTGAACTGACTTCGCCGGCGGCACAAGGGCCTCCATATGCGAAGGGAGAGTTTTACCAGCGTAACTCCCCCTTGAGTTTCGTCGATCAAGTGAACGCGCCAGTATTGCTAATCCACGGAGACCTGGACATCCGCGGCACAACATACCAATCGGAGGCATTTTATACGGGCCTATGGCGCCAAGGAAAGACTGCTCGCATCCTGCGGTACGGGGGCGAAAATCACTCGTTAGCGGGTTCCCCCGCAACCGTCCGAAGCGTGGTCAGCGAGATCTGCGAATGGTTTCACAAATATCTTTCACCAGGCAGCGCTCGATGATCGGCTCGTCTTGAAGCAAAGTATTGCGCATGCTGATCGCGCGTTCATCAAATGCTGGGGCCAGTGGACGGTCACTTTTATACAGGTGAGGCAATCAGGCGGCGAGCTTATCGACACCTTCATTGAAGCGATCGATCCATTCGCGCATATGCGGTCGCCGTTCCACGGGAATGGCCGCAGCGACACGCTGGAAATCAATGAGATCGACGGGTGCGCCTGCGACGATGGCGTCGATCTCGTCGGGATCAAGAAGCCCTCGCTGCCGGATGAACATGGTCATGGAGCCGGGACGGGCTTTTGTCGCCCGACGCCACAATCCCTCGACATTGCGCAGGCGTGGCGCGGCCCGCGCCTCAACCAACACGATCAATCGAAGCACTCAGCGCGGCAATTGCGCGACTTCCTCGGAACGCATATGCGCACAGATGACGCAACTCGATTTCGGGGGAACCGGCAAGCCTTCAGCCTCAATCCGCCTGATGCAGGCGTCGCGGTCCCAATGCCATTCGTGCAGAAGCGGATAAAGATAGTCGTATCGGGCATCCACGATGCCTTCGCGGTTCGCATAACGCCGGCTGTCGGCAGGTGAAGCGTCATACCCGATCAGCTTGACAACCTTACCGCCAACCTGCCATATATTATTTGCAAGTTGCCATTTTGACACCCAAAGGTCTTGAGGCTGTATCTTCCATTTGACCGAACAAGATTTTCTACCAAATGAGGCAGATGGCAAAGTCGAGTTCGTCAGGCAATTCTCCAATATTGTAAAGTACGGCGGCCAATGCTTGAATTTCTTCGGCTCGTATCGAACAATATGGTGCGATATGCCTCGATCGTCCATCCATTTCTCAAAAATCGGAAGGTAGGCGTAGCTCTGGGGCTTTTCGGCGCCAGTATCCGCAGTCAATACGGCATCCAGCCTTCGTCCCCTCGCCACCCATTCGATAATCATGGCGGTGCTGTTTACGCCCATGCCCCAGGCGGCCACAACTGGGTGGTTGGCAGATGGCATCGTCATGCGACCATCGCCAGCCAGCGGTCGGGCCAGGCCGGCGGCCGCATCGTAACCCTGAACGCCTGCAGCGGCGCGACGCCGTGCACGACATAGTGCGGCACACCGGTCGCACGCCGCAGTTGCTGGGCCGTCCTCAGCGCATGATCGAAGCCGGAGAGTTGCCGCCGCAGAGACGACAGGCTGCTGGGCGGGACAGGCGTGGACATGAAACCTCCGGGAAAGAAGCGGCGCCCGTGATCAGGCAGCGATCGGAAGATCGACACCGGCCGGAACAGCGGTATCGAGCGCCAGCAGGCTGTGGAGCGTGACAGGTGGTCTATTGGCCCGCCGCGTCTTAGGGCCTCGCGTGGGACGCGCCGGATCGTTGAACCGGCAGCCGAGGCGCGTGGCATGCTTGCCGATGACGGCGGGATCGCGGGCAAGGGCCTGCGCGACATCGACCATCGAGACGCCATATGTCCAGGCGTTACGGATCGCCCTGTCTTCGTCGGCGCTGAACGCGCGCATGAACCCGTGGACCAGCCCCATGTGGTTCGCATGATAGAGAACGGCGCGCACGCCGCGGCCAAGCGCTTCGGCGATCTGGCGGGTCGGAACCTTGCCATAGTCCGCGCGTAATCGCGCTTCTTCCTCGGCCGTCCAGACCGGTCCCTGCCGAAATCCGTCCCGGCGGACATGCGAGCCCCTGAGACCAAGCGCCTCGGCCCGCCAGCGGATCGAGTGAGGTGTGCGGCCAAGCCGCTCGCGCAGCGGCGTCAGGCTCGCGCCCGTCGCGTAAGCATGACGCAGAAGCGCGTCTTCCTCGGCGATCCACGGGCGGCCCCAGCCCCTGCCATAGCCCAGCTTACGCAGGCGCTGAACGAGGCTGCGACTGTTCCGGGCCGGGAAGCCTTCGGCCACCAGAACCTCGGCGATGGCGACATAACGTGCGCCGGTTGCCGCGAGTTCTAGGGCGCGGTTAATTTCCGCGTCGCTCCAGTCGTCCGGCTGGCAGGCATGGCGCAGCCCCAGCGCCGAAGCGCGCGAGATGACACCGGCGAAGGGTCGCCCGATCAGGCTCGCGATCTGCGCGACAGGAACGCCTTTCGCGTAGCCGGCGCGCAGCTGCGCGTCCTCCCAGCCACTGTACGGCGGGGATCCGGGCTCGGAGAGGCCGAGCAGCCGGGCGCGGGCATAGAGCGCGCTCACCCCGCGGCCCAGCCGCGCCGCCAATGTCGCGGTCGACTCGTGAGCGTAGCAGCGCGCCAGTTCCTCATCGTCCCAGTCGCTCCATGCTTGCCGCGAATTACGGCGCAGGCCCAGGTCATGGATCCGGGTAGCGACGGCGGCCCGGGACCGCCTAAGCCGGGCGGCGATCTCCTCCATCGTGCAATCGTCGATAAATGCCGCGCGGAGGCGCGCCGTCTCATCGGGAAGCCACGCATCCGCGCGGAAAGCCAGTTCAGAGAGCGGAATGGTCGGCGCGGTCTCCGTCGCGGGGACGAACGGGGTCAGTTCGACGATATCGGCGTCGAGATCAAAGCTGGTTTGGGTCATGGTGGGCTTCCTTCAGGCCAAGCCGACGACTGGAGTGTCGACGACGCGCAGGCGCAACCGGGCCGACAGGCGCGCGATACGCGTATCGCCGCGCGGCATGGTGTCCGAGGCGCCGATCGCGGCGAGCAGATCGAGACCGGCGTCGATGTCAGTGGTGGGGAGCGCGAGATGGCGCGCAAGATCATCTGCGGTGGTCGCGTTAGGCGCGATGCTGCCCAGCGCCCCGACGATGCGTGCGGCGGCGGATGCAGCGGGATCGAGCAGGAAAGCGTCGAGCGCGCGTTGCCCCCGCATGACGGCATGGGTGGTCCTGGCTGGTGCGACCTCGCGCAAGGTGTCTAGATCGAGGAGCGTGCGGCTCTCGTCCGCGTCGAGATCGGCGGCGGCGACCAGATCGGGTGTTCGACCGATATGCGGTGTGATCGTGGGATCGATCTTCGCCAGTACCGGCAGGGGCGAGAGCGCGGGTCCGAAGGCGAAGAACTCTCCCGGCGGCAACTGGCGGAGCAGCGCCGCCTGATCGCTGGCGAAGCCGAGCAGGTCAGCGGCGCGCGCCACGTCACGGTCAAAGACGTTGAGACCGATCAGGTGATTATGCAGTTCGGAGACCACTGAACTGGCGAGCTTGGCGAGACGCTGCGTGGCGATGATCGTGCCAATCCCGCGTTTGCGCCCGCGCGCGCACATGTCAGTGAGGGTAGCGACGCCTAGGCGGCGTGTTTCGGCGTCGCGGGCCGAGGCCGCCATATGCGGTGCGAGCAGATGCGCTTCATCGATGCAGACCAGCACCGTGTGTGCCCAATGCTCGCGCGGCGCCGAGAGGAGCCCTGCGAAGAAGGCGGCGGCCTTCTCAATGCGGTGGTCGGGCTCCAGATCCGTGAGATCGAGATGCAGGGCAATGCGGTGCTGGCGGGTGCGCAGCGCGAGCGCGGTAAGACCGTCATTGGCATAGTCGCGCGCGATGACGGTGGTGGCGCCGATATGCGCGGCAAGATTGGCGAACTCGCCTTCGGGATCGACGATGATCGTGGTCAGATAATCGAAGGCCTCCTCGATGATCCGGCGCAGCGTCTGGCTCTTGCCTGCGCCCGACGATCCCTGGATCAGGCATCGGCCCGACATCAGTTTGCCGAGATCCAGTTCCAGCGTGCCGGCCGAACAGTGACCGAGCGGAACTTTCGCATTGCGGGTGAAGTCATGAGTGGCGATGGTCATGGGCGTGCTCCTTCCGTCGGCATCGTGTGCGGACGCCGGATCTGCTGCTCAGGGGATGGGTTCGGGCGGCAGCGTCTCAGCCCGGCATGAAATCGGCAGTGATGCCGCCGCGATCCGCGGGGATGACAATCCGGCGATCCTTCGGGATCAGACAGGCGAGATGCTGCCGCGCCTCCATGACAATGGCCTCGAGGGTGGCGGCGTCCTCCCCCAGAAGAATGCCGGTCGCCACCTGCCGGGCTTCGCGCGCGAAGGCGCGGGACTGGGTCTCCCAGCTATCGGTGTCGGCATCGTCGCGCGAAGAAAACAGCGTCGCGTGGATCACGCATCCCAGGCGATCCGGGTCGATACCGCCGCCGCGGGTCACAAGGATCACGGCCTCCTCGATATCCCAACTGCCAGTGGGACAGACCAGGGCCGGGATTTCAATGGAATGGACGTGCCGCGGCGCATCCTCATGCCCGGTCTCGGCGATCTCCAGGTCGGCAACGATCCTGTCGACGAAACCTGAAGCGAAACCGCATGGAAGGCGGTCGTCTTCACCATAAGGATATTCGATGCCGTCCCGGTAAATCCGGAAGGAAACGTAGAGGATGATCGGTAGAGCGTCGTACCAGTCATAGCCGTCGAGCCAGCGTTCCTCCTCCACCAGCACGAAATCCTGAAGCGGCGGCTGATGGTGGGCGAGCGCCAGCGCCTGCGCGATCTCGGAGCGCAGCGACGGGACAATCATCATTGCGCCCGCAGAGGCAATTTCTAGGATAGTCATCCCGTCCGCGGGCTTTTGATGTTCATCGTCGGACGATGGATCCCAGATCGAGAGCCCTGGCCGTACCGCGGGCAGCGTCACACCGAGTCCTCGAGCCCGCAGCCATAAGGCGAAGGGCAGGCGATGATCCTCCTGGGCGGCGATGGCCGTGTATAGGGCCCGTTCCATGGCGATGCGCAGCGCTTTCATCGCCTCGTTCGCGATCACCGCGCGGCGGGCCGGCAGGGCGAGGCGAATTTCAGGCGCGTCGATCACATCGATGCGAACGGACCAGCGGCAGTCCTGCCTCTTCAACTCGAATATATTGGGAAGAGAGCACGGGACGGCCAAACCATGGAAGTTGATGCAGGGGCCATCCTGCTGGACCAAATTGCCTTTATAGACGCCGATACGGCAACCGCAGGCCTCTTCGATCAGCAGCGCATCCTCGAGAAAATCCTCACGGGGCAGCAGCGCACCGTCCAGCGTCACCGGCAAGGGATAGTAACGGGCGGCCTCAGCAATGGTCGAACGAATGCCCATCTTCCAGTCGCCGGATATCTCGATGCGGACCATCGTTTCCCAGCTGAGGTCGCACGGTTCGGGTTCGAGCGCCCTGTCGCCATTCCAGGATTCAGCGGGAATCCGGACCTTCCAGCCGTGTCCCATCGCGGGCGAGAAGGCGTGGATCTCGATGGCATGGCCGGCAAGGCTGAACAGGCCAATGCCGGCCGGATCCTCACGCCGCATGATATCGTCGCCCCAATCGGATAAACCGAGGGTCAGGAGCGCTGCGGGATTATCGATGCCGCAGCCGTCATCGTGGATATCGAGAAAGGCGCGGCCATCTTCCTCGACAAGGTTGATCATGACGCGCTGCGCGCCGGCCCGGCGGCAATTCTGCAGGATTTCGTGGATCGCAGCGAGCGCGCTACTCGCGACAAGGCGGGACGCGCAGCGAATGGCATCCTGGCTGACCGCGATCTCGATCGTGGCGGGAAGAAGCATGATCATCTCCTGTCTCGGCGACGGACCAACCGGCCGTCTCCCCTACCCTGCCCCCTTCCCTTTCGTCCCGGCTTGACGCTCTGCCGACGCAAAGCGCCAAGATAGTTGTCGTCGCGGTGAGCGTCCTGCAAAGAGGAGGCGATGAGCGATTCAAACGATGTGAAACTGCGGGACCTCGTGCGGCGACTGCCCGACTGGATGCGCAAGGACTTGGCCTCAAGCGATGCACCCCGGCGCGAGCGCGCGGAGGATGCCCTCCATGCGATGCTGCTGCCGCTGCTGGAGGCCGGCGCGGGCGCTCCATGATGGATTGAAGGCAATGGTATTCCGAGTGGAGCCCATCGCCGGCGGGATGCCAACCAGACTCTTCCCGGCTGGTAAGCCGTTCCTCGATACGGTCACCAGTCGTGGACGGGGAGATCGGCGGCACGATCCGCGTCGCAGTCGAGCAGCAGGAACTGGAAGCCCCGATCACGTCCGAACGCGATGATCTCCTGAAGATCATCCGGAATCTGCGCCCGACGGTTATCGGGTAGCGGCCGCGTCGGCACGAACCAGCCATAGACGGAGGCGGCGATGTCGATGGGGCGGTCGCTCGGAGGCCAGCAGGCCCATTTGTCGAGAAGGCCGGCCGTCTGCACCGTCAGATGGGCTGTCGAGAGCACGCAGTAGGCGCCGCTTTCAATCGAAGAGACTGAGCGGACTGCCGGGAGAGGCAGCAGGCGCAGGATCTCGGTCGAATAGCTTTCCGAAGGGTGATCGTCGAAATAGGCGGCCATGACCTCGTCATCTGGCAGCGTATTCGGATCGCGCCTGTCGCCGATCTCCTTCCACCATTCGCGCGCATATTCCGCCATCTCCGCGACGAGAACGTCACGGTTCAGGCCTGCGTAGAAATTGATGCCATGACGGTGCTCGATGATGCCCAGATGGACATCAATCGGCCAGGGCAGCGCACAAACCCTGAGCCCGCTTTCGCTGGCGCCGATCACCCCGATCAATGCGGCGCGCGCGGCGGCATCGAGGCTGTCCGGCCTCTCCAGGGCAGCGCGCACGCGGGCGAGCAGGGCGACATGATCGTGCCGAGTGATTTGCGGCCCCGCTGGCCCGGCCGACTTCGCCCCCGCTTGGGCCGCCGTAGTCACATTGTCCGTCATGTCAGTGCCCGAAGCATCTATCCGGATCGCCGGATTATCGGGATCCGACCAGTCGATGGTGTCGATGACCCACTGTTTCACAAAGGACCAGTCGAAACAGAAGGGGCAGGTCTCCTGGTTCCTGTACCAGGCGGCATCGACCGCATCGATCCAGCCCACGACAATGATGCGCATGGCGCAGGTCCCGATCGCCTCGAACGATTTGCGGATCGCCAGCGCACGAACGAGAGCGTCGGGTTCGGCGGCCGGATGGTCGCGCAGGTCGAGAACCGCTTCCCACAGGGAGGCGGCCGCTTCGAGATGGGAAAGTGTGTAATGTATCATGTGCGAGTTTCCTGGATCAGGCGGCGCGGCGATCGATGGACCGAGGCGGCGCCAGTTCGGCGGCTGTCAGGGTGTCGATGCGCGGGACGACGGCATCGAAAGCGGCATTGAGATCGATGGTCGCGACGCGGTGGGACGCGCTTCCCGGGTCATGGTCGAGCCGAAGCGCGATCGGCGCCAACCAGGTGGTCATCTCGGGAAACACCGACTGCAGCAGAAGCGCTTCGATGCGCCGCGCGGCGAGGCCGAGCTGGGCGGCGAGGCCAAAGGAAACGGCGATATCCCGTTCGAACCAACGATGGGGCGCAATCGTGTCGGCAATGCGCGTGCATGCCGCACGGATGGTCGCGGTCTGGACATGCAGGACCGCAACGCGGTGTCGCCGATCGGGATCGACGCCTTCCAGCGGGACCAGCGCACGATAGGAATAGAGAGGCGCGCACCCGGCGATGCGGGTGCGGGAAACGATCACATCCATGGGATAATCTCCAGAGGCACGGAAGAGGCAGTCGACCGCCCCGGGTCCGTCGCCCCAGCCCTCCTCCCCTCTCCGCTCCCTGCTCTCCGGCCCACGCACACGCCCAAGATCGGCGTCGGAAATCGGCGGCTATGCTACGGGAGACGTAAGGCGTCGGGATGTAAGGGGCGGTTGCCTCGATCAGTTTGCCGCAGAGCTGGTCGCCGCGTTGTCGTAGAGCGGCTATCGGCGCGCTGCCAGGCGCCTGCGGTCCAGATGGCCTCTGTGCATTATTCGAACACTCACGGTAACATTAGCGATACGAGGACGGTTAGGTCGGTCGGTCATCAGTCGCGGTCGATTCGGACGCTCTACAGAGCGCCCGGTTTGCGCCCATCCAAGCCGTTCTATTGGGAAAATGGCGCGCCCATGAGCGGGCATTCCGCTTGAGACCAAGGCTGGGACTTACCCGCCATTCCTAGTCCAGCCTCGAAAGAGCACGTTTCGGATAATCCGGTTATCAATGGATCCGGAGCCATCAGGGGAGCACGTTTGATCAACGGCTGATTATGCCGACACATGCTAAAGCGCGAGATGCGGCAACTAGGTTTTAGTCGCGCTCAGGTTGCCGCCGCAATAAACCATTCAAAATATCATAGCAGTAGTTGCCTAGTGTATACAGAAAACCTTTCGTTGATCTCATCGAACTCAGCTTCGCGCAGTACTTGCCGCCGCTGCACGCCATAGGATCGGATATCCACATCGGCCGGCAGACCCTGCGACGCCTCCTCAACAGCGACGATGACCTGCGCATCAGCCGGCGCCTGCGCGAAGATAAACCTCAGCATTTGAGGCAGGTGCACTGCGTCCTGGCCCTGTTGATTGGGGGCGTCGATCACAATCGGAAATGCCGTGGCGGTAGCATATTTAACGCGGGTTTGCAGAAACGCATAGTAATATGCCAGAAGTCCACGAGGCCCCTCGCTGCCACGCGCGGCCTGGATACGGTGTATAGACTGCGCGCCATCCTGCTCGAGCGCAACATCTAGGTCGAAGGCATATTTAGCGAGTAGCGCGCGGTAGAATTTTAGAATCTCGCCACTTCGCTTGGCACTAGTGAGGCTGGTCATTGTATCTCGATGCTTATCGACGCGGTAGCGTACATCAGCGGCATCGGCGGCCTTCTCACCCAGCGAGCTGCGAAGAATCTTGGCAGCTTCGGTCTTCCCAGCGGCGATCACAACATCATTAAAAGACAGGGCTGCTCGTTCGACCGCAAGAATATGCTCGATCCGTCGGAGGCTCCTCTCGATCTCGTGCAGCTTATCTTGTTTCTGCTGCTCGTCTTCCCTGACGCGGGTTAGCTTGATATTAGTGGCGCCGATCGCCTCAGTCAGCACGCCTTCGTCCTGGATCAGCGCGAAGCGGTCGGCCAAGTCGTTCGCATAGCCCTGACCGCAGGTAGGGCACTCGATCTCGTCGGGCAGCGCGGCGGCGACATCAAACTCCTCGCGCAGTTCGCGGAGCGCGCGCTCAAGCAGGCTCTTCTCGGACTGAAGAAGGTGCGTTTCCTCGTGCAATTCGGAGATTTCGCGCCGGTACTCGCGTTGCTGCGTCAGCAAAGTCTCGCTTTCCCGAACAAGGTCTTCAACCTCAGCGCGAAACTCTCCCATGTCATAGGTAGGGCTTACACCCTCATCAATCTGCTGGATTTGGTCTATAGCATCTCGCAGTGTCGAGACACTTGCTTCGAGTTCGGACAGCGCGATGCGATCAACGGCGAGATTAGCGCGCGCTTCATAATAAGCATCGGGCCTGAGCCCCGAGTGATAGTCAGCCAAGGTGCGCGTGCTATCGGGGAGGTAGAGATCTTGGAAGGATGACCAAGGCCGACTCCAGCCCATATCTTGATCGATATAGAAGGGCGCGAACATGTAGGATGGTGGCGGTACAACAATGTCGCCGTCGCGATCCGTCATTATTAGCTTGAAGCCAAAGAATTTCGCAAGCTGCGGCCCCCATTCCTTTACTATTTGTTGGCCCGAGAATAGCAATTTACGCTCAGCGTCGAACAAGGCGTACATGCCCAGCGCCTTTACCGCAGTGTAGCGTTTTCCTTGATATTCAAAGACCAATGCACTCGAGACGTTCCCGGCCCGCCATCGGCTATCAATCTTTTGGGGTAAGGCTCCCAGCGTCTCGTAGATGCTCTTCAGAATCGCTGATTTTCCGAAGCCGTTTCCACCTTGAATGACGATCCTTGACGCGTTCAAGGGCACCTTCAACGCGCGCTTCTCGGTCCGCGACAATAGGAAGAGTCCGACGAATCTTACGTTGGTCATGGCTAGCGTCTTTCAGCGATCGCAAGATGCGGCGCAGCCGCGTGACATTGGGACCGGTCATCCGAGCGATTCCATGATTTCGACAAGTAGTGCGGCTTGGCCGGTATAGGGCTCACCTACGGGGTCCAATATACTGCCGGCGAGCTTATAGGCGGCCATCGTTCCTACGATGGTGTCGTCCACCAAGTCTGGGTGCGCGGCAAACAACTCAGCGAGCGCTTGATGAAGATCAAGGGCAATCCCAGCGCCGCGTTCGCGGGCCCGCCAATATTCTAGACAGGCAAGCGATAGGCGGCGTAGCGGTATGGTCTTCCACCCATCGGCTATTAGCTCAGCTTCGACGGTCGGCCACCATTCGGTCGGCGTGCGGCCACGTCGCTTCATTTGCTCAACCAGCGCCGCGACATCCGAAGCCGCGAGACCCTTTTGCTTTTTGAGCTCGGGGAGATTCCTCGCGCTGGAAGCGACGGTCCCGGTGCAACGCGAGATTTCGCTGAGCAGCGCCTGATAAAGCGGTTGGGCGGATACCGCATATTCTGGCCCGATCGCGGTCGCAAACTCGGTGACAATGCCGAGCAAGGTCTGGCGGAAGCTTTGCATGTCGAGCGCGATGCGCTCATAAACCAAAAGTTCGGCGTGCCGTGGATCGATGCTTCCGGGGAAATCGGCTTGGATCGCGGCGACCAAGACGCCATGATCCTCAGCGGATAATGCTGAAAGCAATATCTCACCGTCGTCTGGTCCGGTCTTGCTGCCATCAGGATATTTCGCCTGGAGGTGTTGGTTCGAGATGATCGCTGCCTTCCGAACCAGCGCCCCGAATTCGTGCAGGTTGTGATAGGTCTTGCCAACGATGGATTTGGGCAGGTCGCCTTTGGCTGGCCTGCTTGCCAACCGTTTAGGCGTCCAGGCCGAGCCGGCGCGGGATTTCATCTGGTAAAAGCAAATGGCAGCGTCGTCGCCGTCTCCGGTCAGAAAAATTAAGTCGTCAAAGAAGTCGAAATAGGCAACAAAGCCTTCGCCGTTTTGGTAGGCCTCGAGAATTCGCGCCATCGACGCGTGCATTTGAAAGTCAAAAGCGCGTGAGGCCACCGAGCCTGCTTGTTCACGCGGTTTCTTTGCGATCAGAGCCTTGGATGCCATCGAAATTGCTTCCCCCGGAGGCCAAAATGCCACGTGGATAAAGCTTTGCAACCAACAATTTCGCCGTGTGAGCCGCTTTGACCGGAACTGAGCGATTGACTGGCTCCCAGGGAAGCCGCCGTTCCAAGGGCGATCGGTGAAGGGCCCATTCTAGCCGGCAGCCGACACCGCGTGAGCATTACCTATCCCCGCAACCCGGCTTCGAACCGGACCGTCATCTACCGGCCAGAGCTGGGCTTTCGCAGCCGAGGAGTGGTTTCAACCGGAATCGTCGGAAAACTCGGTTGCGATAACAGCTCGTATATCAGACTGCGATTGTCGGGAGGATATCAAGGCTTCGCCAAACGTACCGGCATAAACGGCGATACCATTTCCAGTTCTGGTGTGCTTTCGCACGGGCACCCTTCTGAAAGTCACCGGGCAGGAGCGCGACGAGCACGCAGCGGGAAGTGTGGGGATGGCGTTGCGGAATTCGGCGCGGTTCAATCTCGGAAAGTCCGCTTGTGCCCCGCTCGGTTCAACGGCCATCGTCAATCGGTCCCGGCAGGAGGATTGCGGCTTGCGTGTCCTTGCCCGGCATGACGGGCAAGCTGGTCATCTCGTTCATGGGGTACTCCCGGATTGTCTGGTCGTGCTGTGCGGGCAGCCATGTCGGGGTGATGCGGAATGGCGGCTGCAAAGCATCGCAGCATCGCCGCCATGTGTCTGCGCATATGCGCTTTGTTGGTAATGATCGCCTCGGGGTTCAGCAGTTCGCCCTGCGGCGTCATGAAGCCGATTGCGGGATCGCCATCGCGTAGTTCGATAACGAGGCGGTGTCCGCGTGGCTGGGCTTTATGGGCATAGCGGGCGACGAATTCGCCGAGGCGGCCGGACAGACCCTGCGCGAGCCTGGTCCAGCGGATATGGCCGCCGGCGAGGACCTCGCCCTCGCATAGTCCGCGCTCGAGCCAGGCGCGCAATTGCGCGCGCTGCTGGATCGCCGAATTACGCGTGCGCTCCATGGTCCGGCAGAGCGGAAGCATGCCGGCATGTCGGTCTATCCAGGCGAGATCTTCGCCATCGGCAATGATCAGCAGGTCGTCCGGTTCGATCCCGGCAAACAAGGCCCGTAACTGATCTGCTGGATTCCCGGTCTGGGCGGGCTCCGCACTGCGCCACGCACGAAAGCCCCGACCGACGTCGGCTATGATGATATGCGCCATTTCATGCCCGGGCTGTGTCTGGAGCATGGTCATCAAGCCTGCTGCGGCATTCGATGCAGTGGCAGCACCGATGATCACGGTGCGTTTCGACCATAATGCGGGACGCGGGGCGTCTGTCGGAGACGGCCAACTGCTCGGAGCCGACCGTGAAACCAAAGCCTTTCCGGGAGCCGGGAATCGGTCCTCCTGTCGCATGGCAGCCGCGTAGGAACGCCTGGCAACGTCGAACAGATCTTCGAAACAACCACCGCCATCGCGGAACCCCTGGGCGTAAGCGGGCGAGGTTTCACCCGGTGGCGCCGAGAAATCGCGAGGTCCCCAGCCAGCCTCCGCCGCGTATCGACCCTGAGCATAGAGGACTGCAGCGTCCCAGTTATAGCCATGCTCGGCGCGTGCCTGGAGGATGGCCTGATCGAAGGGCCTGATCTGGCCGCTTGCTACGCGCTTCTCGATGCAGGCGAAGTTCGTGCGCTGTCTTTCGCGTTCGGCTTCCTCGCGGATGGCATCATTGAAGGGGCGGAGCGCGGCGACGCGCGCGCGGCTGCGCGCCATGCATTCATGCAGCGGTGCATCGGAAGGAAGGTCCGGATAGTCCTTCCATACCGATGCCAGTACCTCGGCATGCTCGGGACGGCGGCCATGGGCGATCCAGCACTGCCGGTCGGCGGGATCGAAGGTGGCAGGATCGGTCGTCACGCCGCAAGACCCGGCATCGATGAGGTGGCGAATGCTTCAGCCGCGCGCCAGGAATGGCAGGGCTGCCGACACTGACAGTACGAGGTGAGCATGGGGCGATCTCCCTGGGACCACCCTTCTGCCCTCCCCCTTCCCTTCTTCATGCTCGCTAACCACGAGAACCAGACCGGGAACGCCGTGCGAACCGGGCGTCAGGTGGTTCGGAGCCAGTTCACCAGTTGCAAGCCATCGACCCGCTCGAATTCGCGGATGTTGTCGGTAACGAGGGTCGCGCCGATTGCGAGCGCATGGGCGGCGATCAGCATGTCGTTAGCGCCAATCGGCGTGCCACGGCGCTCGAGGTCGGCACGCAGACGCCCATAGCAGGCGTCGGCATCGTCCTTGAGCGGCAGCACTGCAATGAGAGACAGCAAATCCTCGATCTTGCTTTTCAGGCGCGGCGATCCGCGCTTTTCTGCGCCATAGCGCAGTTCGCCGGCAACGATGATGCTGGTCGCAACCGCGTCCTCGCCGACGTCGGCGATAGCGTGGGCGACCATGCCATCGGGCTGTCGGATCAGGTCCGACAGGATATTCGTATCGAGCAGGAACATGGATCAGATGTCGACCGGTTCTGCTGGCAGGTCCTCGATCGGGCCGATCTCTTCATCGAGCGGTTCCCATGTCTTGAGAACGGCAAGCAGGGAGCGCGGCCGGGCGGGTTCGATGATCAGGCGCGAGCCTTCCTTGCGGATAATGGCGTCCTCGCCCGGAAGCTCGAACTCACGGGGAATGCGGACCGCCTGGCTGCGGCCGTTCTTGAACAGTTTGACGTGACGCTCGAGGTTCATGGCGACTCCTTAGCATATGACATAGCCTATACAGGCTACAAGTGCGAGATGTTTGCGTGTCCGGCCGCCGCAAGTGACGTGCCATTCGCGAAAGGAAGCGGGATCGGAACGGTCTGACCGCCGGCAAGATTGATGAATGCCCCGGCATGCCCGATCGAACCGCGCCCGAGAAGATCGAAAAGCAGCGCGAGCGCATGGCTTGCGACGACGCGGTTGACGAACAGTGACTGACGCTCGAGCGCCTCTGCGACCGAACAGGATGGCGCATCGTCTTCAGCCACGCTTTCGTCGGCGAGTTCCGGAAAGACTTCGAGCACGGTGGGAAGACGTGGGCGATCGCTGTGACTGGTGCGGCGCGGGCAGCCGATCAGGTACTGGCCGTCGCCGGCGCGGTTACCGAGGTCCATCCAGTAGAGGGGCGGATTTCTGCCGGTCTGCAGAGCCGCCCCCAGCGCCCGGCGGGCCGCAGCGGTATCGACGCAGCTGATGAGCATGTCGAAGCCGTCGATCCCGATCGCTTCAGGAGCGCGTCCGTGAACCGCTTCCCAGGCCAGGCCATGCGCGAGATTGATGCGCTCGGTCAGCGTACGCGCCTTGGAATGGCCGATATCGCAGCGGTAGAATGGCTGACGGCCAAGGTTCGCCTCGGTGACGATATCGTCGTCGACCACGGTGACGTCGAGCGAGCGCGAGGAGATCGCGCGCAGTGCGGTGTCGAGCGCGGCGAGACCCATCAACATCTGCGCCCCGTTCCCGCCACAGCCGACCAGCAGGATCGTGATCGCACGATCGTCAAAGACAGCAGGAAGATAGTGACGCCGGGCCTGATCAGTCTGCATCGGGAGCTCCTGCAAAGGGACAGCGCGGCAAGGGCAGGAACATGCCGCCCGCACAGAGCCGTGCCGCCATGGTGGGACCATCGGGATGGTCGAGACGTCCGAAGACGATCGCTATCTTGGTGGCATGGGCATCATCGGTATCATCGGTGGCGCTGAAGAATGCGCGGCCGCGCGCATGGCTGTGGATGTCACAGACCATGTGCCAGTCAGGCGGCAGCCTGGGCATGCGATAGACCAGTCGCGTCGGCGTCGCTTCATCGATAGCGGGGAACTCCACGGCAAATTCACGGGTCGCCTCGTTCCACAGGATGAATGCGGCGGCCTCGTCAGGAATCTTGCTACGCAGATGCCCCAGTACCTCGTCGTAAAAGGCGCGCGGAACGAGGCCGCAGCGTAGATCGGCCCGCGGTGCCCCGATGCTGCCATAAGGAACATAGGCGGCGATGGACGCCGCAACCGGCACGTCCAGCGCCAGCCACGGGCGACGCAGGATCAGCTTCACACCGTCATGGCCGATGGCGAGACCATGGCCGACGCGAGAAGCGCGCAGCGCCTCGATGGCGGGCGACCTTCCGAATGGCGGCACCGGATAGCAGGGCATGGCGTCAAGCACCGCCGCTGCCGTCGCATCATCGGCGAGCATCGTCATACACGGCCCCGCGCGATGAGCCGGCCTACCGTCACCGCGCAGGCGGCGGTCCTTCGCGGGCCTATCCCCTGCCCGGCCGCGCCGGCGCCGAAAGGCTTGAGACGGCTCACCGGAAACCGGCGCGCGCCGCGCGCCGCCAGATCGTCCCAGAGCCGCACCAGCCCGCCCTTCCCGCGTATCGTCCGATCCTGCCCGATATTGGGATGTGTCGACCAGGAGTCGAACAGCGCGCTTTCATAGGCGGGAATGGAGGCGATGCTGAGCGCCCTGGGTTTCGGGATGTTGCCCCAGCAGAGACGTCCGTCGACGAAGACGTTGAGGATCGGCGAGTGCAGAACCGGGGTCTCGGCGCCAGGGCGTTCATTTACCGGGAGGGCATAGACGCCAAGCCCATGGCGTGTGGCGATCAGGAGATGGGGTGGATAGGGAACCGGCAGCGTCGTTCGCGCAGCAAGCGCATGGAGATCGGCAGGAGGATCCGACAGCGCGAAATAGGCCGGGCGCACCTCAGCCGGCACCCACCAGGCCAGCATGTCGGGATGAGCGACCAGCACATGTTCGGGGAGAAGCTCGGGCTGGGCGGTACGGCCAAGCGCCTGTGACCACTGCCGCAGATGCGCGCGCGTCAGCGGGCTGCCGACCGCGATCGTCGGCCGGCCATCGCCATCGTGTTCCACGGCATGGATGCTGGCGAAGGCGGTGGTATCGCCCTGCGCGGTGCCATAGGGTTTGAGATACCGAGGCGCCTGGTTCGTATAGAGCAGGATGGCGTTCGTCAGGACGAGACCGCCACCGCTGGCTTCGAAGTGGGTGCTATGGTCGGACATGGGTGGCTCCTGGGCTTGGGGGGATCGAAGCGGATGAGGTTCTGGACCGCGAGCAGGAACTGTGCGCCGAGCCGCAGTGAGGCGAACCAGTCGTCGATGCAGGCCACATCCGGCAGCGGGCAGATACCGGCGATATCCGTGAACCCCATTTCCATGCCGCTGCGCATGACATCGTCGAGTTCGCGCGCAAACGGCACGAAGGGAACCAGCGTCAGCGGCGGCAACGAGGCGCATTCCTCGATACCGGGAAGATATGCGCTCGCGACCTCGAAATCGAAGTGCCAGGCGCCGGCTTCGGGCAAGAGTGTGCCAAGCACCTCCCGCGCAGTACGCATATCCGCCAGCTTGCGACGCAGGGCAGCGGGAAGCCGGCTCGGCGGCGCCGCGTTCGCTGCGATCATCCAGCCCGGGCGGCGCTCGTCGAGCTGCGAAGGGAGCATGTGGCCGTCGAGATCCTCGGCGTCCGCGCCGTGACATTCGATCAGGCTGCGGCGGGCCGCTTCGTCATCGATTTCCCCCTCCCAGTAGTACATGGACATCTCGTCGAAGAGATCCTGGTAGCTGAAGACCGGCAGTACGCGCCCCAGCGTCTGCTCGAGCGCCCGGTAGGCGGCGGCGCGCCAGGCGGTGGGCGCATCGCCGGTTTCGATCCATCCGAGATCAAGCTGTCCCATGCTGTCGCAGATGATGGCGATCGCGGGCGGCCCATCCGCCTCGCTGCCCAGGACGGCGATGCGCAGATCGACGATATCGATCGGGTTCAGGATTTCGCGCACGGCGGCATCGAACACCGCCTCGATGCGGCGGCGGGCTTCGAGCCGCGTACAGGCTCTCGCATCCTGTGCCTGGGACGCGGCCCAGCGCCCGATCACCCGGTGATGGGGGGCGAGCGGCGCGTCGAAGATCGCCGGGACATCGGGCGATAGCGCGACGGCCCTGCCCGCAAGATCATCCCCAGGATCACTGGCAAGATCAGCCAAGCGGCGGGAGGCGAAGTCCGGCCGGCGGCTGCAGCGGTTCGCGGGACTCGCCCGCCCCGCCCTGCGGGTCGACGACGATCCGTGCATGGAGGGCTCGGGCCCGGGGGCTGCAGGCGGGCGGGGTGAAGCCGGCAGTGTCGCCATCGTCCGTCTCGATCCAGTCCAGGAGGGTTTTGCGCAGCACCGGCGGGATGGTCGCGCCGCGGCGACGCGGCGCCATCGGCACCGGGATCAGCCCTTGGTGCCGACGGCGCGGCGATATTCGGTGACATGCGCGCCGCCCATGACCCCGGCATCGACCGTCTCGGCGTTGAGGATCGCCGGGTAGAGCGTCGCATGATAGGCGCGCAGCGCGGCCGGATCCTGCGCGAGATGCGGCGGCACCGGCAGGTCGATGCCGTCATAGCGAAAGGTTCGGGTGAGATGATCGATCTGCATGACTGTCTCCTGGGAGTGATCGGGAGCGATGGGGCGAGTTTTTCCTGCCGTGCGTCACCAGAGGCTGGCGGGCTCTTCGGGCTTGGCGCCGGTAGGCAGACTGCCGGCCGCCTGCGCTTTCGCGCCGGCGGTCGCCGGTTTCGGTGTCGGTGTCGGTGTCGCCGGCTTGGCCTTCGCGGCCGCGGCAGCGCGGGCGGCTTGCGTCGCCTGGCGCTGCTCTTCCAGCTGATCGGCGAGCGCCTTGCGACCCGCGATGAGCTGGCCGAGCGCGCCGTCCTCGCCCCGCGCAAGTTCGGCATCGATCTCGGCGGCGCTCGCGGTGAGCGCGATCGGCCGGAGTTCACCGGCTTCGGGCTTGTGGCCGCCGCCTTCGATCATGCGCGGGATGATGGTGAGCGTGACCATGCCCTCGGGGCCGGCGACAAGATCGCAGCCGAGCGAATAGCGGGCGAGCAGCGGGAGCAGGCTGGTTATCAGCATAGGGAGACATCCTTCTGGAAGAGCGTGGGTTCGTTCAGGCGGCGAGGTGCGTGATCGGAACCTCGCTCGTGGGTGCGACCGGGCGCGCAGGCGGCGACCCATATGCACCGTCGAGGGTCATGGCGCTCGGCAGACGGCCTGCCCACTCGAAGCCGAGCACATGGAGCATGCCGGTGATGAGATCGGTCTTCTTCTGGCCGAGCAGTTTTGCGAACGCCTTCTCGCCGATGTGCGTGATCAGCCCGCATTCGCGGGCGATGAACCTGAGTTCCTCCTTCGAGTAGCGTGCGAGGAAGGTCTTATCGACCTGCCAGGCGTCGCGCAGGTCGACGGCGAAAGCCCGCGCCAGGTCGGCGACATGATTGAAACTGGTGACATCCTTCGCATAGGCCGCGCCGATGGCGGACAGCACTGTCGCGGCCTGCGCTTGCGGCAGTGCTTGGATCTCCGCGATCTTCTCGCTGAAATCGAGATCGGGGAAGGACGCGCCGACCAGCAGCCCGGCACGCCCGCGCAATGTCTCCGCCTTGATCTGTGGGAGCGTGCCGGACATCGCGGCGACCAGGATCGTGGTCTGGGCATGGGCCGGATTAGCGGCGAGCGCGCGGGCGAGCGCGGTGCGCCAGGTCGCCTCGCGCAGTTCCCTGGTCCGGGTCGCGATCGACCGGGCGGTGACGGGGGACTTCGGCGTGTCCGGCTTCCTGGCGCCAGTATCGATCGGCGCTGTCGGTTTTCGGGCATCATTCGCAGAAGATGCGGCCTGTTCATCCCGGAGATGAAGGAAGGGCGCGCCGCTGTCCCCGGTGTCGTCATCCACGACACCGTCTTCGTCACCATCGGCAGCGATATCCGGATCGTCGATAGCGTCGATCTCGTCCTCGGCCTGCTTAGCGCCGGTATCGTCACCAGTGGTTTTCGCAGCCCGCGCAGCCTTTTCTGCGCATTCCTCCTGTTCGAAGCGGATCATTTCGGCGGCCTGGGTCTTGAGTTCGAAACACCCGGCATTGGTGCAATGCCCGTCCTCGATATGCGTCTCGAACAGCGCACGCTGCGCTGCGGAGTTGAACGGGCAGGCAAGGCACTCGCTCTTATCGAAGCAGGCATGGGCGAGATCCTGGGTGACCCGCATCAGCAGGTCGCGCGTCTTCCCGACGTCGAGACCGGAGGCAAGGATCGTCTCCAGCGCCTTCTCCTGCTTGTCGGCGGGAACGGCGGCGAGCAGTTCGGCATGTCCCAGCTTGATCCGGCGCTCGTCGAGCGCGTGCTTGACCGGCTCGCAGAGGCCCGCGAGCGCGAGGCGGCGATCGAGCTTGGTTTTGGACCACCCGAGCCGGCGAGCGGCTTCACCGCGATCGTCCTGGCAGGCGGCAAGAACGCGGACCGCCGCATCGGCCTGCTCGGTTTCCGAAGCATCGTCGCGCACGTCGTTCTCGTCGATCGCCGCCTCGAGGGCCTCCTGGTCGGTCATCTCGCGGATGATGACGGGGACTTCGCCCTCGGGCCCGAAGGCCTCGAGCGCCGCGCGGTAGCGGCGCCCCCCGGCGACGATGAGATAGCCATCGCCCGTCTCCCTGGCGGGACGAACCAGTATCGGCTGGAGCATTCCGCGCAGGCGCAGCGATGCCACGAGCTCTTCATGCTTTCGGCTGTCGAAATAGCGGCGCGGATTATATCCGGCGCTGATGCTGGCGAGCGGCAGCGTGGTGGCGGGCGGGGGCGATGCGGCGATCAGCGCGGAGATCCCCGTGCCGAGGCGGCGGGTACGAGCGCGGGTCATGAGCCGGGCCGCAGGGTGGCGGTGCGGCTGAGACCGGGAATGCGCGGGTCGTCATAGACGCTGTTCACCGACATCTGCAGCGCCTGCTGGCGGGCGCTGAACCAGGTCGAGGCGGTGACTGTGTAGCTCTGGGTGGCATAGTGCTCGCCGTCGCTGAAGAAGGCGACGTCCACGGTGAAATCGGAAAGGGGAACATCGGACTGGGCACGCATGGCCTTATCCTTTCATGAGCATAGCCGCCCCGGTCGAAGACCGGAGCGGGCGATGGCGGGGAAATTCGGATCGGGAAGTGCGCCTCAGAGCGCCTGTTCGAGCAGCTTTCGGGCCTTGCCTTCGAGTTCGAGGCGGCTGTCCTGATGCGGCCTCGTGCGGGCCAGCGCGGTGATGCCCTGCACGAAATCATAGACGCTCGTGGGCGGATGCCCTTCCTCGGCGAGGACCGTCTGGATGATCTTCGTCGTCTCGGTTTTCGAGAAGCCGCGCCGCCGCAGGAAGGCGTCGCGGTCCTCGTCCTTGCGCGCGACGATACGTTCGTGCGCGGCGTTGATGCCGGTGATGAAACGCTGCGGGGAGGAGTTCGCGAAGTGCTCGAGCGCCGGGGCGGCCTGGTGCGCGAAGCGGGCGCCGGCGAACTTCGAGTGGCGGATGTTCACTTCCTCGAAATTCTCCACGCCCCATAGGCACCGGTTCGCGCATACGCCCCGTAGATAGAATGTCGCGATGCCAAGGGTCTTGGAGCCGACCTCGGAATTCCAGGCATAGAACCCGCGAAAATAGAGGTCGGGATCACCATTCGGCAGTTTACCGGCCTCGATCGGATGCGTGTCGTCGACAAGGAATACGAAGACATCCCTGTCCGATGCGTAGAGTGTGGTTGTGTCTTTAGTAATATCGACATAGGGGTTATAGCGCATGCTTCCCCAATCGATATTTCCAGGGACTTTCCACCGTGTATCGCCGACGCCGTCCCCGGCGAATGCCATGATGGCCTGTATCAGTTCCCAGTCGTACACCCTGCCATACTGACTTCCGGTCGCAGCCCGCAGTTCTGTTCGGCCATCGTCGGTCTGCAATATTTTGACCTGTTCGCCTCTGTGGGTAAACAGTCCGTGCTGGAGATTGATACCGGCGAGCGCCGCGGGCAGCTGGCGCAGATAGGAGGCCGGGGCGCCGACGAGGCTCGCGACCTGGCCGAAGGACCAGTTGGTGGGTGTGAGTGGACGCTCGTCGCCAGGGGCGATCAGCGTGAGCCGTTCGGGAGCATCGCTTCTCGCCTCGACGCGGATCGCGCGGCTTTCGACAGTCCGGGTGGTCGAGCGATCGGCGCGGGCTCGCACGCTGTCGTAGAGGCTGGAGAGCGAGAGGAATTTCTCGTCGTCGGGCCTGGAGAACCATTCCGAGGACACGCGGCCACTGCGGCCGCCGCGCGAGACGTCGATGCGATAGGGAGCGGACGCGGGGGGCGTGTCGGTCATGCGGGCTATGCTCGCCATGGAAACCATCTCCTTGAGCTTGAGGGTAACGGGACGATCCACGTCTCCCGTCACCTTCCCGCACCCCCTTCCCCCCCCTTTCCGGGTCATGGGATCGCGCATTCCAAAGCGGCTGATTTGGCGCTAGGATAGCGGCCGCGTTCCAAATCCTCCTTCTGGCTCAACGATCGCCAGGAGGTCTGTGCAGTGACGACATTTGGTATATTGGCGCGGCTGACGCAGCTGATGCTGTCGGCGCGGCTGGGTGCAAGGCGAAGCCTGTTCGAGGCCTTCACCCTCGAAGCCCTCGTGATCGCGATGGGCGTTGCCGGACCCTACGCCCTCAAACTCCTGATCGACATGCTGGCAGCTTCCTCGGAATCGCGCCTGTATCTGTTCGTCACCGTGATGCTGTTCGTGGGATGCTGGGCAGGCGCATCGATCCTCGAAACCGCGAGGCTGTCGTGCACCGCGAAAATGGTCGATGCGCTGGCGCGGCATTACACCATCCGCGCGCTCGCCGCGGCCCTGCCCGAGATCACCGCGGCGCGCGACAGCCGCAGCGGCCGCGTTCCCGGCATGCTGGAGCGCCTGCCCTATAGCCTGACGCTGGTCGTCGAGGGTCTGATCTGGCGGCTCGGGCCGGTGATCCTCCAGGCTCTGGCCAGTCTCGTGGTGATCGCAGGCCTGATCCGGCCGCGTTATGTCCTGATCCTGGCGCTGACGCTGGTGGGTTTCCTCGCCGCGACCTGGCTCGGCGCCAGGCGTCACCGCGTTCATGCCGAGGCGACGAATACGGCGGCATCGCATGTCTCGCGCACCATCGGCGATATCCTGCGCAACGCCCGCCGCGTGGTGCTGAACGGCGCGCTCGACCGCGAGCTGCGGCATACCGGCGCTGCCCTCGGTTCGAAACGGTACGAGGCGGCCGGCATGTACCGTTCGCTCACGCTCATGGCCGCGCTGCAATTCTGCGTGGTCGGGCTCGGTCTCGTGGCGCTGCTGCTGCTTGCCGCTCTCGATGTCGGCCAGGGGCGCATGAGTGCGGGCGATTTCGTCCTGCTCCAGACATACGCCTTCCGGCTGACCGTGCCGCTCAGTTCGCTCGGGTATATCCTCGCGCAGGCTGGAGTGGCGATCGCCAATATTCGCGACGTCCTGAACTTTGCGACCATCGATACAGATAACAGCGCCCTGTCCCCTGGTCTTACAGCGTCGTCAGATCTTGTCGCCGAGAATGTAAGCTTCCGCTATGGCGAGGGCATGCCCGGCGTGGCCGGGATATCTGTGCATGTTCCGGCTGGTTCTTTCGTCGCGATCGTCGGTCCCAACGGTTCGGGCAAGTCCACGCTCGCCCAGCTTCTCGCAGGCGTGCTTACCCCCTCTTCCGGCAGGATCGCGGTGGGCGGGACAGATATCGCGACGATCCCCTGGGCGGATCGGCATCGCCATATCCTCTATGCGCCGCAGTTCATCGGCCTGTTCAACCGGTCGCTGCGCGAGAACATCCTCTATCCCCCGGCGAACCAGGCGATCGGCGATGTCGAGGAATTGCTGCACCTTTGGAGGTTTCACGAGCCCGGCAGGTCGATCGACTTCGAGATGGAACTCGGGGAACAGGGCGAGCGTCTTTCGGGAGGCCAGGTCCAGAAGCTGGAGCTCGCACGGCTGGCAGGCGTGGACGTGCCGGTGCTGATCCTCGATGAAAGCACCTCCGCGCTCGATCCGCGCAGCGAGGCGAACGCGATCGCGAAATTGCGGGGCAGAGCCGGCGGGGACACCACGCTCATCATGATCACCCATCGGCTGGCAACGGCGCAGGACGCGGACCAGATCCTGTTCATGGAGGGCGGACGATTGGTAGGCTTGGGGAAACATCGGGAGCTTATGGATCTTCACCGGTCATATCGGCAATTGTGGTTGGAGGAACGCTCGGCGAAGTTGCCTGATGGTCAATGGCCGGATCAGAAGAGGCTGAGTTGACGTGGTAGCGGCGCTGGTTTGTTGCAGTCGGGCGCAGGTTCGGTCTCACCGATTGAGTAGGCCGTTTTCGCAGCCAAAACAGGCGGAATCATTTCGTTGGGGGTCTTGTCCTGGGGCGCTGACGCGAGCCGGGCCGTCCAACCGCCAAGGATGTGGGCCGGTGTGAGCCACTGTTCGCGGAACTCACCGGAAAGGGTATTGCCGACGATCAGGCGCGCGGGAACGTGCAGCAGCGACAATTGCGCATAGGCCATGTGGACTGCGCGGGGATCGATATCGATCGCGGTCACATGGAGGTGGCGCTGGTAATTGATACCTTGCGATCGCAGGACGTCGGTAAGCGCGATGACCATGCTACCGGACCCGCATGCCGGCTCCATGGCGGTAAGATGTCCGCGAGTTTCTATGCTTTCCCGAAGGGTGGCGGGATTGCCGATCAGCATGGCCGCCATCGCTCTGCTGAGCGAATAGGGCGTGAAGAACTGGCCCTTCGCCTTGTTGTGCAATTCGAGATCATGGAACAGCGCGCCGAGCACATCGCCCATCCCCGCTTCCAGCGCGAGGGCGAGTTCGGCCATGACCCGTGGGAAACTTTCGACGACGTCGGCGCCGTAGCGCCCGATAATGTCGAGGTAACGGGCTTCGCGCCGCGCACGCTCGCGCAGATCGACGCTGTTGGCGATCGCGATCGCCATCGCCTCCGTGCAGTGCCCGAACACCGTGTAGATATCGTGGCGCGGCTGGCAGCGCTCGAGGAGCTTCCGCATGGCCTTGAGATGCGGGGCATGGGCTGCGGACCCATCCAGAGCAAACAATGAGGCGGCCATCGCTCAGGCCGCTGCTCGCCACTCGTACAGCAGATGGGCATCCGGGTCGTGATCCGAACCGATGGAAATGCGCACCAGCTTGCCGTCGCAGGCGAAGGCAGCGGCGCGTGGGAAATCGAGATGGCTCCTGCCTTCGAGGATCAGGTCGCCCGATCGTACCTTGGTGATCGTGCGGGTGGTTCCCAGCGATCGATGGCCCGCCGGCGCATCGATGAGTTTCAGGGTATCGCCCGGCTTCACCCGCTTCTTGAACGCGGCGAGCGACACCAGCGCTTCGACCGGATTTCTGGGACCGCGCCTCTTCGCGAGCGCCGCCCAATAGGCCCGCCCGATCCACGCTTCGCAGAAGAAAGAGCAACTGTGAAATCCCTGCAGCGCATTGGCGCACGTGAAACCGAACCGCTCCATCTGGTCGCGCACATCGACGATGAACGCGTTCTGCCTATCGCGGTCGGTAAGGTCGGCAGGCGTATCTAGGATTTCTGCGGTGACCTTCCGGCCGCCCGCAAATTTACTCGTGCTGATCGCGAAGCGCGTGAGGATGAACTGATCAGCGAGATGCCGTCCCATCCGTGACGCAAGGGAAGGCAGATCCTCCCCCGAGCGGTACAGATCGCCCTGGTACTGGAAATTGCCGCGTTCGTCGTAATCGGTCTGGCTATACAGGCGCGCGGGCGCACCCGGCGCGGTGACGTCGGTCATGGGTCTATCCTTGTTTTGCGGAAGAAGGTCGCGACGGGACGCGGCGGCGTCTCGCCGACCGCCGTTTCAGTTAGCGTCCGCGCTCGTGGTGTAATTTCCGGTGTAGATTGAGGTTGTCGCATGGGGTGGGGCATGCCCCACCCCATGCGATTTCGATCTCGGTGGCCACCGGGCTCATCGGTAAGGTGGAGTTACC
>Ga0209813_10000037_pt1 | contig 57832 bp, 56 predicted proteins | sample EndMethybrTD3033_FD_187596 | JGI IMG/M metagenome (GOLD analysis project Ga0209813, IMG submission 187596) | Populus endosphere microbial communities from Tennessee, USA - Endosphere MetaG P. TD hybrid TD303-3 (SPAdes) (version 2) | ecosystem: Host-associated > Plants > Roots > Endosphere... | reverse complement strand
GCGTGATGGCGTTGCAACTGCTCGGGACCGGCGGCACGGCGGTGCTTCTGCTGCTGGGAGCCGCTTCCGGCTCTGCCGCCGTGATCGATGTCGCGTTGCTGCTCGCCCTGTTCGCGGCGTTTGCCTGTTGAGCGACTCCTCTGCGGCGAGACGCGCTGTCGAGGCGGCCACGCCTTGGTTGAAAGGTGCCACTGACGTCACCGCTATTCGGATCGGCGATGTAGACGATCCTGCGCTCAAACTGGAATCGCTGCTCGATGACGCAGGGATTGCGAACAGACTGCGCATGGTCCCGCGCTCGCACGGGAACCTTGGCCATCAACTCCTGACGGAAGCCCATCAAGCCGGAGCGGATATGCTGGTGACGGGAACGTATCGGCACAACCAGCTGATTGAATGGTTCGCAGGCGGCACAACCCGGCACTTGCTCGCTTGCGCGGACATACCGCTGCTGATGATCCATTGAGGCACAAGACGGCATGGCCGGGCGGCCCCCATCGACATGGTGCGGCAGAGGTGGATAGCATCGCGCGATGATCTCCATCCCGAACCTGACGCTCGCTTATCTGCTGCTCGAATGGGCGATCCGGCTCATCATGGTGGTGGTCATTCCGCTGCGACGTCCGCCCGAAGCGGCACGCAGCTGGCTGCTACTGGTTCTGTTCCTGCCGGTGCCCGCCTTCATCCTGTACCGCCTGATCGGCCGCGCCGCGTTCCCGTCCTGGCGGCGGGATCGCTTCAGGCGTGCGGCGCCGGAGCGGGAGAGCGCCGCGCAAGCGCTGACGAGCAGTAAACGCACGCCTTCCCGGACAGCTGTGCTTGCACAATCTCTGGGCGGCTTTCCCGGCTGCGGTGGCAACGCCCTCAATCTCCTTGAGGACTATGACGGCGCGATCGACGCCATGGTGGTAGCGATAGATGCAGCCCATGTTCGGGTTCATCTGCTGACCTACATCTTGGCCGACGATAGGACGGGACTGAAAGTCGCAGATGCCCTTGGCCGCGCCCGCGCGCGGGGCGTTGATGTCCGCGTGCTGATCGATGCGCTAGGGTCGCGCCCCTGGGTGAAGCGCAGCCTGGCGATGCTGGCGGACCGAGGCGTCACCGGCCGGCTGGTTCTACCGGTTCGCTTCGCAGCGCTGCGCCGTGCGCGAAGCGATTTGCGCAACCACCGCAAGCTGTGCCTGATCGATGGCATGGTCGCTTTCGTCGGATCGCAGAATATCGTGAACCGTGATTTCAAACCCGGGATCGTCAATGACGAACTTGTCGCCCGGGTCGAAGGCCCGGTCGTCTGCGCGCTCGATGCCGTCTTTGCCAGCGACTGGTTTCTTGAGACCGAACAGATCATCGCAGTCTTGCCCGTGCCCGACGTCACCGGCGCCTCAGAGTTGCAGGCGATGCCCAGTGGCCCGGACTACCGCGTGCCAGGCTATGAGCGATTGCTCGTCGAACTCGTTCACGAGGCGCAAGAGAATATCACCATCGTCTCGCCCTATCTGATCCCCGACGAAGCCCTGCTGACCGCGCTCAAGAACGCGGTCGCACGCGGCGTCGCGATCGACCTTGTCGTTTCGCATGTTGTGGACCAGCGGCTCGTGAACCTTGCCCAGCGATCCTATTATACCGAACTGCTCGAGGCAGGCGTACGCCTCCACCGCTACCGCGACAGGTTGCTGCACGCGAAGAACGTATCGATCGATGGGCGCATCGCCGTCATCGGATCCAGCAATGCCGATGTTCGCTCCTTCATGCTGAATGCGGAGATCAGCCTGATCTTGCATGATGAAGCGTCCGCCGGACCTCTCGCGGATGTCCAGCGGGGATACATCCGCCGAAGCGACCGACTTTTGCTGCAGGAATGGCGTGATCGCCCGCGTGTTTCCCGCTTCTGCGAAAATCTGGCTCGCCTCGTCAGTCCTTTGCTGTGACCTCACGCCTGCGGTGCCGGAAGTGTGCGGCGAGGCCGACGAGGAGCAGCACCGCGAGTACGGGCAGCAGAACATGGCCCACATCGCGGACGCGGCCAAAAGCGGCCTCGATGCCCTGACCGAACAGGTAACCCAGGGTCACGAAAACCGTCGCCCAGACCACGGCCGCCAATGCGTTGATAGCCATGAAGCGGGAGGCAGGAAGCGCTGTCGTGCCGATCGCGATGGGGCTGACAGTGCGCAGGCCATACAGAAAGCGGAACCCGAACACCAACAGCATCGGCCGCCGCTCGAACACATCGATGGCGCGGCGGAACGCGGCCTTCTGCTGGACGCGCCGAACATAGCGATGATCGCGGAACCGGCGGCCGAGGGCAAAGAAGATCTGGTCTGCGATAAAGGACCCGAGTGCTGCCGCCGCGATGGCCGCCGGGTACGCGATCAGGCCACGATGGACCATCACGCCGCCCAGCACGACCACCGTCTCGCCCTCGATCCCGGCGCCGAGGAACAGAGCGGCAAAGCCGTACTGGCTAAGGACCGCTTCAAGCGTCACGGCTTCTGCCGCTGGACCACCGCGCCTGCCTCATCCGGCGCGCCGGAACGGATTACGAGGAAGCGGCGCTCTGCAGGCGCGGCGTCCTTGACGATCTGCCGGATCGGGCCAACCGCATTGACGATCGCCGCGCCTGCCGGATTGGTCATGAACTTGGCCAGCGGCTCGTCCGTACCGGTACCATCCTGACGCGCCGCCAGACCCAGCGTAAAGGTCTGCTTGGGCGCCAGTCCGGCGACCGCGGCCTGCAGGATCTGCACCTGCCCCTGATCGAACAGCGACACCTGGCTCTGTCCCTGACCTTCCAGCACGACCTGCACTTTGCCCTGCGCCTTGGCGAGCGGCACGAGGTTGTCGAGGCCTTGCCCTGATGGCACGGCGCCGGGAACATAGGCGACGCCTTGCGGGCCCTGTCCGATCGGGATCGTGGCAATGACCTTGTTCGTGGCCGTATCGATGACGGCGACCGCATCGTCATTTTCCAGCCCGACATACATCCGGCTGCCATCACCTGAGGGCCAGAGGCCATGCGGCAGCGCGCCGACCGGCACCGAGGCAATTTCCGAAAAGTCGTCGGTGCGGAAGACCCTGACGATATTCTGCGTGCCGACCGTGACATAGGCGAACTGGCCTTTGGGTGTCCTGGCGATGTTAACGTGGTTGGTGATCGGCCCGGTGTCGATCGTCTTGAGCACCGCGAAGGGCGGCTTGGCATCGAAGACCATGACCCTGCCGACGTCCTTGAGCGTCAGCCATACCTGCTTGCCGTCAGGCGTGGCGGCGATGTCCGGGCAGAACGGGCTGTCCTGCTTCACACGGCCAACGATGCGCTTTGACCTGGTGTCGATGACGACGGTTTCCGGCGAGAAGCTGGAACAGACGTAGCCGTATTTCCCGTCGGGCGAGAAGATCGTCATGCCCGGCCCGTTGGGCACGGCGATACGGCCCGTTTCCTTGAAGGTGGTCCCGTCGAGCACGGCGATATAATCCTCGCCGCGCACGCTCACCCAGACTTCACGGCCGTCGGGCCGGAAAAATGCTTCGTGTGGCGAGCGCCCGACATAGGCGGTGTGCTTCACGGCATTGGTCGCGGTGTCGATAAAGCTGACCGAGTTGGACCCGATCGATACGACCGCCAGGGTCCGGCGATCGGGCGAGAAGCCCATGCCATGCACCAGAAGCTGGCCGCGATAGAGCGGGCTGAGATTTGCAGGCGTAGGATCACCGAGCTTGATGACACCCAGCAGCGTGTTCGTCGACGGATCGATGACCGATACCGTGTTGGAAAACTGGTCCGAGGTGTAGAAACGGTCCTGCGCACTGACTGCTCTGTCAGGCTGGGCATTGGGGACCTGCTGCGCAGTTGCCGGGAATGCGACCAGTGCAGCCGCTATAGGCAAGGTGCGCGACGCGATGCTCAGCGTCTTGTTCATTTGTCGTCTCCCATGTGATGGTGCGCGCCGGCAGCGGGGCCGGTCTTTTCGGCGAGTATGCCCTGCATGACGGCGATCTCCTGCCGCTGCTCGACGATAATGCCCTGAGCCAGTCGGCGAAGGCGTTCGTCTTTTCCGTATCTGAGTTCCGCCTCCGCCATCTCGATCGCGCCCTGGTGATGGGGAATCATCATCGCGGCAAAGTCGCGGTCCGGATCGCCGGTTGGCGCAATCATCATCGCATGGTGCATCCGTTCCATGGAGGCTGCCATCTGGCTTGCAAAGCCATCAGGCGATGCCGCCAGTGCGGCCGCCGATGCTGTCGCCGCGCAAAGGCCGGCCAATCCCCATAGCAGTTTCAAGTGAAGCCCTTTCGTCATGGCGTTCCGGCGATAACGCCCACAGCGGACGCAAGTGTCATCGTCGCAGCGTGCAACGGAAAAAATGCGAGCTGCTGAGGAGCAGGCGCGTCAACGCATGCGTTGCCTGTCGAACACATGGTGCAACACTCGCCATCGATCCAACCGATGGTTTTTGTAGTTTCAATAGGATTTGACGATCAATGGTCTGGCTGGATGATCCCGCGTTGATCGCCGAACGCAGCGCAGCACTTGGTAAGCCGCACATCGCACCGCTGGAGATATGGCGTGAGGGGCTCGTTGGCGCAGGACACCCGGTGCCGCATTTCGACCCGTTCGATGGCGGCATAGATGCGCGCCTTCTCCTGCTTCTTGAGACGCCGGGGCCCGGGCCCGATCGCACTCGCTTCGTGTCGCGGGACAACCCGTCAGGCACTGCTCGGAACCTTCGCCGCTACCTTGAGGCAGCAGACATTGGCCGACACGACATCGTTCAGTGGAACTGCGTGCCCTGGATCGTCCACGCCCCCGGCGCCCGCAATCGCGCGCTGCGCCGCGCCGAGATTGCCGAAGGCCTCGCAACGCTCCCCGGCCTGCTTGCGAGACTGCCGTGCATGCGGGTCTGCATATTGGCGGGACGGGTGGCGGCGGGGGCGAAAGCGCTCATCGAAGAGGCACGGCCCGATGCGTTTGTCATCACCATGCCCCACCCCAGTCCGGCCAATGTTTGCACCAGCCCTGATGTCGGCCAACGGATCGAAAGCGCGCTGGTGGCCGCCAAGAACGCACTGATCAAATGATCTTCAAATGCGATTGGAATGATATAATCGACCCGGCCATATTCGGGATAACATATCCGGGTTTTGGCCCGTCTTATGCTGCGGCACCCGTCGCCAGCATCAATGTCGCCAATACAAGGGCGACAGAAACACGCATGTCAGTCTCTCCTCGGCTAATGATCTGATCGCCGCGATCAGAGCCATCGATTGTATATCATCCGACGCGCGCAAAAGCGGCCGCACCTAACGACGGGTCCGATCGTGCCTTGGCGTTCTCGACGGGTTTACGGGTCGGGGAGGCCTTGCCCTGCGCCGTCGGTACGGGAGCTTCCGCACCTGCAAGCATATGCTCCATTGTCGCAACACAGGTTCGGACGTCTTCGTCCGCTAGACTGTAGAAGACAAGCTTCGCATCTCGCCGTGTCATGACCAGGCTGGCGCGGCGAAGCTCAGCGAGCTGTTGGCTGAGCGCGGGCTGGGTGACACCGGTCAGGCGCTCGATCTCTGCCACCTGCCGCTCGCCGGTGAGAAGGCAGGACAGGATCATCAGCCGCTGAGGCTGGGCGAAGACGCGCAGCTTTTCGGCGGCAGCCTCCGCGAGGTCGCGCGACTGGTGGAGTGCAGTCATGTGTCCGGCGCCGATCGGTGAAACCATGCCTCTTCCTCGGCCAGCGGCAGGTCGGGGGGGAGCAGGATGTCATCACCGGGGTGCCAGTCGGCCGGCGTTAGGACGCCCTTCTCGGTCGAGCGCTTGAGTGCAGCAAGGGTACGCAACATCTCGGTGATCGAACGTCCGATGGTCATCGGATACCAGTTCATTGCGCGGATGACGCCATCGGGATCGATGAAATAGGTGGCGCGCACGGTGGATGCGTCAGCGGCGTCGGGATCGAGCATCCCATAGGCGCGGCCGACTGCCATCGACGGATCCTCGACAACCGGGAACGGCACGGTGATGCCAAACGCATGCTCGATCGCTCGCAGCCAAGCGAGGTGTGCATAGAGGCTGTCTACCGACAGGCCCAAGAGCGCGCAGTCCAGCTCCTCGAACTGGTCGACAGCCTTGGCGAGCGCGATGAATTCGCTGGTGCAGACCGGTGTGAAATCCGCCGGATGCGAGAAGAATATTAGCCAGCGCCCGCGATAGCTTTCGAGGCTTTTCTCTCCCTGCGTCGTGCGCGCCGTGAAGTTGGGCGCCTGATCACCGATCCGCAGCGGTCGTGGGGAAAGCTCATCGTGCATCGGGATCCAATGCCAGCGCCGGCGCGTTGACGCAACATAATTTATGAATTACATAAACAACGTAATCAATAAAGGATTTGCGCGATGGACCCAGCGCTTGACCATGCGACCAAGCTGGTTCGCGCTTCGCTGCGGACCAGCATAAAGGCCGAAATCCGCTCGTTCTTCGACGAACCGACCAACACGGCGAGCTATGTGGCGTGGGATCCCGCGACCAAGCGCGCGGCGATCATCGACAGTGTCCTCGACTTCGACTCGGCGGCCGGCCGCACAGACACCGCGTCGGCTGATGCGATTATCGCGTTCGTGAAAGCCGAGGGTCTGACAATCGATTGGCTGCTCGAGACGCACGCCCATGCCGATCACCTGTCGGCGGCCCCGTATCTGCAGAAGGCTCTCGGCGGTAAGATTGCCATCGGGCGCGAGATCATCCGGGTGCAGAATGTGTTCGGTAAAATCTTCAACGCCGGCAGCGAGTTCGAGCGCGACGGATCCGAGTTCGATCACTTGTTCGATGACGGTGACCGTTTCACGATCGGGGAGATCGACGCGGTAGCACTGCATGTGCCGGGCCACACCCCGGCAGACCTTGCCTATGTCGTCGGTGACGCCGTGTTCACTGGCGACACGTTGTTCATGCCGGACTATGGCACCGCCCGCGCCGATTTCCCCGGCGGCGATGCTCGCGAGCTGTTTCGGTCGATCCGTCGTTTGCTTAAACTGCCGCCCGAAACCCGCCTGTTCCTTTGCCACGATTATAAGGCGGCCGGGCGCGACAAATATGTCTGGGAAACAACCGTTGAGGCGCAGCGCACCGGCAATGTGCATGTTCATGAAGGCGTTGACGAAGATGACTTCGTGTCGATGCGCACGAAGCGCGACGCGACGCTTTCGATGCCGAAGCTCATCTTCCCATCGATCCAGGTCAATATGCGCGGCGGTCATCTGCCCGAGGCAGAGCCAAACGGTACCCGCTACCTGAAAATCCCGCTGGACGTGTTGTGATACCGGGCTTTCCGCAGGCGGTTCCGCTCCACGGGCTGATCGGTGGCCTGATGATCGGTTGTGCTGCGGCGCTGATGTTGCTTGCCAATGGTCGTGTCGCGGGTTGCAGCGGCTTGTTCGCCCGCGCCGCGGGCCTTGCCGCATCCGGTGCTCCGCGCGCGATCGCGATCGCATTCACCCTCGGTCTGCCGCTTGGTGCCGCACTTATCGGCGCGATGACGGGGATCGAGGCACATTTCCCCGCATCGCTCGCGATATTGGCGATAGCCGGCCTCATCGTGGGGTTCGGAACCCGGCTGGGCTCAGGCTGTACCAGCGGTCACGGTGTGGTTGGCATCGCTCGGCTTTCACCCCGTTCATTGGCGGCGACCGCTACGTTCATGGCGTCCGGCATCGCCACCGTGACGATCCTCCGGGCCTTTGGGGCTGGCCTATGATCCGGCAAGTGATTGTCTCGCTTGGTTGCGGCATGCTGTTTGGCGCCGGTCTCGCAGTTTCGGGAATGATTGATCCTGCCCGCGTCCGAGCCTTCCTCGATATCGGTGGCGCCTGGGATCCGACCCTTGCCTTCGTGATGGGCGGAGCGCTCGTCCCTATGGCGATCGCTTGGGCAGTAGTTCGTCGTCGTCAGCGGCCGGTCGTCGCAACCGACTTTGACCTGCCCCCAACAAGACCGATCGACACACGGCTGATCGCCGGCGCTGCATTGTTCGGCATTGGCTGGGGCCTGGCCGGCCTATGTCCCGGACCCGCTGTCGCGGCGCTGGCGGTCGCGCCGGTCCCGGCGCTCATTTTCTGCATCGGCATGGCGGCGGGCTTCGGCCTGTTCCGCTTGCTGCCGACAGCCCGGCCCATCAATAAAGGAGAGCGACATGGCGTTCAAACGACTGGATGACAGCCTTTCAGTGTCGCCGCAACTCAGTCTCGGCGATGTCGCCCGCGCGGCACGCGAGGGTTTCCGCGCGATCATTTCAAACCGACCTGACGGGGAGGAGACCGGCCAGCCCGAAGCGGCCGCCGTTCAGGCCGAAGCAGAGCGGCATGGGATGGCATTTGCCCATATTCCGATCGAGTCCGGAAAAGCCGGCGACGCGGACGCCGACGCGATGGCACAGGCGCTCGCGACGCTGCCCAAGCCGATTGTCGCTTACTGCCGCAGTGGCGCGCGATCGACGACGCTGTGGGCGCTGGCGAATGCCGAGGCCTCGGACCCGGCCAGTCTCGTGCGGCAAGCGGCCGGGGCTGATTACGACATCGCTTCGCTCGAACCGCAACTTCAGCGCCGCAGAAAGGGCCAGTCCGTGACCTATGACGTCGTTATCGTCGGTGGTGGTGCCGCCGGTATCGCCACCGCGGCCAGCATCCTCAAGCGCAACGCCAAGGTGACGATTGCGATCGTCGATCCTGCCAAGGACCATTTCTACCAACCCGGGTGGACGATGGTCGGCGCGGGCGTGTTCACGCCAGAGCAAACGCGCAAGGCGGAGGCCGATGTCATGCCCGCAGGCGTCGAGTGGTTGAAGGTCGCGGCCAGCGGCTTCGAGCCCGATCGCAACGCGGTCGAACTGGCTGACGGTCGCACGCTGACCTACCGCGTCCTTGTCGCCGCACCAGGGCTCCGCCTGGCCTGGGAGAAGATAGACGGGCTGGAAGCGGCGCTGGGCAAGAACGGCGTAACCTCCAACTATCGCTTCGATCTTGCGCCCTACACGCACCAGCTGGTCAAACAGGTGAAGTCGGGTCGCGCACTGTTTTCCCAGCCCGCGATGCCGATCAAATGCGCGGGCGCTCCGCAGAAGGCCATGTATCTGTCCTGCGATATCTGGCGTGAAGCCGGTGCTCTGCCTCAGATCGATGTCGAGTTTCACAATGCTGGCGCCGTCCTGTTCGGGGTGGCGACCTACGTTCCGGCACTGATGGACTATATCGCGAAGTACGGGATCGACCTGCAGCTCGATTCCAACCTGATCGCTGTTGACGGGGATCGGCGCATCGCGACTTTCGAACGCAAGAGAGATGGCGAGATCACTCGGATCGAGCGCGAGTTCGACATGCTCCACGCTGTACCGCCACAGGTGTCGCTCGACGTGGTGGCGAAGAGTCCGCTCGCAGCCGCCAGCGGCTTCATCGAGGTCGATGAAGCAACGCTGCGCCACAAGCGATATGAGAATGTCTTTGGGTTGGGCGACGGTGCTGGCACCAGCAATGCCAAGACTGCTGCGGCAGCACGCAAGCAGGCTCCGGTGGTCGCAGTCAATGTGCTGGCGGCCCTCGATGGCAAACCACCGGTCGCCGACTATGACGGCTATGGGTCGTGCCCGCTGACCGTCGAGCGGGGCAAGATCGTGCTCGCCGAATTCGGTTATGGCGGCAAGCTGCTGCCCAGCTTCCCGGCTTGGCTGATCGACGGGACGAAGCCCACCAAGGCCGCCTGGTTCCTAAAGGAGCGAATGTTGCCGCCGATCTATTGGAACGCAATGCTCAAAGGCCATGAGCTGATGGCAAAACCCCACCGGATCGGCGCTTCAGCATGATGCTCGAGCCGATCCAGTATCTGCTCGGCGGGCTGTCGGGAGCATTGGTCGGCTTCACGCTCGGCCTAGTCGGCGGCGGCGGCTCGATCCTCGCAGTGCCGCTCATGGTGTATCTGGTCGGAGTACCTAGCGCGCATATGGCGATCGGCACCAGCGCGTTCGCTGTTGCTGCCAATGCCGCGACCGGGCTGATCGGGCATGCGCGGGCCGGCACGGTAAAATGGCGATGTGGCGGGATGTATGCCGCCGCTGGTGTCGTGGGAGCACTCGCCGGCTCGACCGCGGGCAAGGCGTTCGACGGCGGTCGCCTCCTGTTCCTGTTCGCGCTCGTCATGGTGGTGGTCGGCATCGCGATGATCCGCGGCCGGAAGGCGCAGGGTCTTCCCGGCGCCCAGTGCAACCGTGAGAATGCACCCAAGGTGCTGGGGTTCGGCCTTGCAACCGGTCTGTTCTCGGGCTTCTTCGGGATCGGCGGCGGGTTCCTGATCGTCCCCGGCCTGATCGGCTCGACGCGCATGCCGATGCTGAACGCCGTTGGTACCTCGCTGGTCGCAGTGGCGGCGTTCGGGATCACCACGGCGCTCAACTATGCCTTTTCCGGACTGGTGGACTGGCCGCTTGCGGGCGTGTTCATCGTCGGCGGCATCGTTGGCGGCCTGTTGGGAATTGTCGCCGCGCGGCGGCTGTCGGAAAGCCGAGGCGCGCTCACGACCGTGTTTGCCGTGCTGATCTTCGCGGTCGCCGCTTACATGCTGTGGAAAAGCGCGGGCGCATTTGCGTGATGGGAAGTGCCATTGCCGTCGGGCCGCTGCTGATCGCAGTCGATCGCGGACTTGCCGTCCTCTGCATAGTGTCATTTCTTGCGCTGGCGGCTTTCGCCGAGCGGCGCGGCGTAGCCCGTGTTTCGGCCGTGGCAACAAGTGCGGTCGTGGCCGGATTGCTCGCCGCCCGCATAGGCTATGTCGCGCTGCGCTGGTCGAACTACCGCGACGATCCCTGGTCAGCCCTGGCGATCTGGCAGGGTGGATTTTCGCCCGTTGCTGGGATCGTCGGCGCGGCCATCATGCTGGCCGTCAGGCTCGGACTTACACGCGCCCTCGTTCCGGCATTTGGCGCGCTGGCGGTTCCTTCGCTCATGTGGATAGCGCTCGAGGCATGGATGCCGCCGGTGCACTATGGCCCGTTCCCTTACCACACAAAGCTCGCGGCGATCGACGGCGCTTCAGTCGATCTGCAAAAACTCCGGGGTCGCCCGTTTGTCGTCAACCTCTGGGCAACCTGGTGCGGTCCGTGCCGGCGTGAACTGCCGATGATAGTCGGATCAGCCAATCTCAACCACTCCGTGCCAATCCTCCTCGCTAATCAGGGAGAGGATGCGGCAGTGGTCGCTGCATTCATGGCGCGGGAGAAGCTTGCCGAGAGCAGCGTGGCGCTCGACCGTGATCGTTCGCTCAGTCGGGCATTCGCGGTTGCCGGATATCCGGCAACCGCATTCGTCGCGGCCGACGGCACCATCGTCCAGCTCCAGCTTGGCGAGTTGTCGCGCGCCGCACTGGCGGACGGCATCGACATCGCAAGGAAACATCGATGACCCTTTACAGATATTTCCCACGCGCGCTGGCCGCGCTTTTCTTGGTCGCAGTGCCCCTATCATCGTCATGCGCGCAGCAGCCTACCGACGTATCGCGCAATGCGATCTTTGAAGATGCCGTCGCGCCCAAGGTCGCGCCGCGCGGCTATGATTTAACGATCGTCGAGTTTTCCGACTATAACTGCCCCTACTGTAAGCGGATGCACCCCGTCCTGAAGGCGCTTCTTGCATCTGACCCCAAGATCCGTCTGGTCTATCGCGACTGGCCGATTTTTGGGGGAGCATCGGTCGAAGCTGCCCGCGCGGCGATCGCCAGCCAGTGGCAGGGTAAACATGCCGCGTTCAACGACGCGCTCCATTCGACTGGCGGGAGACTGGACAGCGCGAGCATTCGCGCCGCCGCCGATCGCGCCGGTGTCAATTGGCCTCGCCTGCAGTCTGACCTCAAGACCCATAAGAATGAGATTGATGCACTGCTGGCGCGTACCAACCGGCAGGCAGCGGCGATCGGGTTGAGTGGCACGCCAGGGCTGATCATCGGCAACTACCTCGTGCCCGGAGCACTCGATCTGATCGCACTGCGCACAGCCGTTGCGCGAGTACGCGCCGATGTGAGCAAGGTGAAATGAGTGCTGGCGAAGCAGCCTGCAGGGATCTGCACCTTGCGCCGAACGACAAGGTCAGCGTCGTGGTCGTTGCTATAATTGGCGTGGCCGTGTTCGGCTAGCATCTCTCATAGCGGGATGGCTGTTCATCGTCCTGACCGGCGGCGGCGCGGTCCTTGTGGCGACAGCCTGAAATCTCGCCATCCTGGATAGGCCCGTTGTGCGCTTCGGGGAGCGGCAAGGCTCGCACGCAAGCCCTGCCGATAACATTAGGCCAATAGCGCCCGCACGGCGTCGCGTTCCTCGGCAAGTTCGGCAACGCTATGCGCAATCATCTTCCGCTGGAAATCGCCGACCTCGAGTCCCTCGATCCGCTGGACCGAGCCTGCCGCACAGGTTGCCGGTACACCGCAATACAGCCCCTCGGGAATATCGTAGGCGCCGGTCGATGAAAGGCCCATCGACACCCAGCGATCGCCCGAACCAAGCACCCAGTCCCGCAGATGATCGATCGCGGCGTTGGCGGCCGACGCAGCCGATGAGGCCCCACGGGCCTCAATGATCGCGCTGCCTCGCTGTGCGACCTTCGGGATCAACATGTCACGATACCAGGCCACACCCGAAATGCATTCGGCGAGCGATGCCCCACGTGCGGTGGCGAAGGTCGCCCCGGCAGCGGGTGCCGCTCATGATCTGTCGGGCCGTTGCACTATTGCTGCCAACCCCATTTGCGGAATATCGCAGCGCCCTGGGGGCTGGACAGAAAGCGGACAAACGCCATTGCGCTCGGCTTGTCATTGCCTCGCGCGGTCAGCGCAACGCCTGCATCGCGGTAGACGCGGCGGTTGACCTCAAGCGGCACGACGTCGGCAACGCCAGGATTGGCCTTCGCCCAGATCGGGAAGGTGACCCAGGCGTCGATGCTCGGATCCGCTTCCCAGCCTTTCAGCGCGAGTGCCGTGTTCTTGGCATAGAGCATGATATTGCCGCGAAACGTCTTGAGCGTGGCGATATCGCCATCCTTGCCGGCGATGTCTTCCCACATGCCCTGTTGGCCGGCGCCATCAACGACCGCAATCTTGATGCCCGGTTTGAGCAGATCGGCGAAACCGCGAATGTGCTTCGGATTGCCGGGACGGACGAGAATGCCAACTGGACGCATGTAGAGCGGCGTGACCGTCGCGGGCATGATCGTACCGGCAAAGGTCCCGACGAAGTCACTCATCATTACTTCGGATCCGCTGTAGATGACGTCGCCGTCGGCTTTCATCGCGCCGGTCCATTCCGGGGTCGGGCCGGCCGTGACGATCACCTCAACGCCATTCGCCTTGCCGAAGGTCGCAGCCGCTTCCTTCATGGCAGGCGCAGGACCGCCTGGACCGTAGACATGGATGGTTTCGGCAGATGCCGGGAGCGCCATGGTTGCAGCAGCGACGGCTGCGAGCAGCAGGGATTTCATTGCGTGGTCTCCTGATAGGGCTTGAAGCCGTAGCGACCGAAGATGGCGAGCGCCTCCGGCGACCGGATGAATTCCAGCCAGCGCTTGGCGGCTTCCGGGTGCGGCGCATCCTTGGCCATGGCGCCCGCATAGATGGCAGTCTGATTCTGTGCGGCAGGAATCTCGACCCCTTCGATCGGGTGCCCAGCCTGCATCTGGAACGCAACTTCGGACTGCCAGGTCACGCCCGCCTGCGCCTTGCCCTGCATGATCCAGAGTGGCGTCTGTCGGTGGTGAATATGGGTCAGGATCGAAGTGCCATCGGCTACCTTGGCCTTGTAGACCTTGTCGGCAAGCGGTTTGCCACCAGCGGCTTCCAGCGCGGAAGAAATCTGCCGTGCGATCCCTTCGAACTCGGGATTGGGCATCGCCAGCTTGATGCTGGCGCTTCCCAGACTGGCAAGCCCGGTGACCTTGGCCGGATTGCCCTTGGGCACCATGATCGCCAGCGTGTTGGTGACATAGGGGACAACCGGCCCGACCAGCAAACCGTCCTCCATCTGCTTTTGAACGGCGTTCTTGCCGGCCAGATAGACGTCCGGCTTGACCGTCCACGTCATGTTGCCAACCGTGATCGTGCCGCCCATTTTCATCTGCCGGACAAGCAGTCCCGGCGGGATCGTTTCCCAATAGAGGCGCCCCTTATATTCGGGGTAGCGCTGCTCGAAAGCGGCGACGAGCGGCGCCATCGCGAAGAAGTAATTGCCGCCGACATAGAGTGACAGCATCGGATTCTGCGGGCTGCCGTGGAAGTCGGCGAGATTGTCGGCGTCGGCTATAGTGAACTCGAAGCCGCGCTTGGCGGCATCATTGTTCTGTCCCTCTTGCCAGGGCGGATAGACGCCAAGATCGGTCACCTTATTCGCGTCCTGCGACTGGGCGGCGGCCGGCATGGCTCCAGCCAGGCTCAGGACGGTCGCCGCAAGCGCGGCGAGCTTTGCATAGTGCATCGTTGAACCTCCCGGGCTGGCATCAAAGCGGCATGAGCACATAACCGTCATGCTCAAGCGTGGTGACGGTGGTCAGGCCGGACAGGGCGAGCGTCACGCTTTTGTCGACCCAATCATCCTGAAAATCATGCTCGGCAACCGCCTGTGCGCAGACCGAAACATCGACACCCGCCTTGCGCAATTGCTCGACAAGCGGAAGGTTCGGGTTCGCGACACCGAACTTGGCGCGATATTGCGCATCGTTGAGGACGAGCGGTGTCGCCTCGCCATAGGCCACTGCCACGAATTTCAAATTCTTGAGCGGCACGCCCGATGCGACGTACAGGTTCACCGTCCGCGCGACGCGATCGAGCGCGGGATTGACCTCACTGGGCTGCTTCGAGCCTTTGGTGAGCGCGAATATGATTTTGTAAGTTTGGTCCGCGCGCGGCTTGTAGGCGGCATCGGCCACGTAATGGATCTTGCCATATCCGTGGATCGTCGGCGTCGTCCAGAAATCCTTCGGCATATCCGCTCCCATCGCCATCCCGGCAAATCCAAGTGCAATGGCAGCAGCACCGGTCTTCATCAGCCTTCGCATCGTAATCCTCCTGTGGGCTCTGCCCGATGATTATAAGCTGGGCCTTTTCCACCGGGATAACCAACGATGAAAGCTGACCATTTCAATCTGAATCCGTGATTGGTTTTGCAGGAACGCATCACCTATCGTCACGGTTCTGTGACAGAACGAACGGAGACGAATTCAGGTGCTGACGATCGGACTTTTTCTCGCCATCAGTTTTCTTGTCTCGCTCGCGGGGCTGGCAGCGCTGATCTGGGCGGTATCGACCGATCAATTCTCGTTCGGCCAGAAGCAGGCGCGCGTCATCTTTCATGAGGGCGAGGAAGGCTGCCTTGACGATCCGACCGCCGGGAGCGCCCCCACCGATACCGAGCGTGCCGCGATCGATGCATCGACCGCCTGGCCCGTCAGCCTGTTTCTGGGCGTTGCGGTACTGTGGCTCGTTCTGGGCTCGCTCTTCGGCCTTGTCGCCTCGCTGAAACTACACCTGCCGGACTGGCTCGATGGAAGCGCCGTGCTCACGTTTGGCCGGATTCGGACGTTGCATCTCACGCTCGTCATCTATGGCTGGCTGTCGCTCGCCGGAATCGGCACCGCAACCTGGATCATCCCGCGGATATTCCACACCCCGCTGCGATCACCGCGCTTTGCCACCTGGGGCGCGATCATCTGGAACGCCGGCCTGACCGCCGGTTGCATCGCCATTGCCAGCGGTTGGACCGATGGCGAGGAGTGGCTGGAAATTCCGTGGCAGATCGACACACTGCTCGCGATTGGTGGCGGTCTCGCCGTCGTGCCGCTGCTGCGCACCGCCTTCGCGCGATCTGTCGAGCATATTTATGTCTCGGGCTGGTATTTCCTGGCCGCCCTGTGCTGGTTTCCGGCGTTGTTCATCGTCGCCAACGTCCCAGGCATCTTCGTCGGCGCTGAACAGGCGACGGTGAACTGGTGGTTCGCCCATAATGTGCTCGGCTTGTGGCTGACGCCGCTCGGTTTGGGCGCGGCCTACTATTTCATTCCCAAGATCATCGGCAAGCCGGTCTATTCCTACTCGCTCTCGCTGATCGGCTTCTGGGCGCTGGCACTGTTCTACAGCCAGGTCGGTATCCACCACTTGATCGGCGGTCCGGTGCCGACATGGGTGGTGACGCTCTCGATCGTACAGAGCGTGATGATGTTCGTGCCCGTGCTCGCGGTTGCCATCAACCAGCATGTCGTCGTCGCGCGTAACCTCTGGGCGTTCAAGGCGTCGCTGCCGCTGCGCTTCATCTCACTCGGCGCGATCATGTACACGCTCGCCTCGTTCGAGGGGTCGCTCGAGGCACTACGTTCAATCAACACGGTGACGCATTTCACCCAGTTCACGATCGGCCATGCGCATCTGGGCGCTTATGGCTTCGCCAGCTTCATCATGTTCGGCAGCATTTACTACATGCTGCCCCGCATCACCGGACGCCTCTGGCCGTGGCCAGGCCTCATCACCGCCCATTTCTGGTGCGTCGTGGTCGGTTTCGTCATCTATTTCATCGCATTGAGCGTCGGCGGCTGGTTGCAAGGCGTGGCGATGCTCGATGCCGGACGCCCCTTTGCGGACAGCGTGATCCTGCTCAAGCCTTATCTGGAGGCACGATCGGTTGGCGGCACGGTGATGACGATCGGGCATGTCCTGCTGGCGATCAACGTCTTCGGCATCTTCGTTCTGACCCGGCCAGCGTCGCGCAACGGAGCGATCGCATGAACCGGTCGCTTCCCCTCGTCATTCTCGCGATGGCGATCCTGGCGTTCGCGACTGTGATGCTGGTCGTCGCACCCAAGGTACAGATTGGTCGCGAGCCGGCTGCCGCAGGGCTGAAACCCTATACGCCCGAGCAATTGCGTGGCCGGGCGCTCTACTCGTCGCTCGGCTGTGTCTATTGCCATAGCCAGCAGCCCCGCGCGCCGGACCAGGCACCGGATGCGGAACGCGGATGGGGGCGCGCGTCGATCGCCGCCGATTATGCCTATGACAGCCCGCATCTGATGGGCACGATGCGTACCGGGCCCGACCTGCTGAATGTCGGCGCACGCCTGCCAAGCGCCTCCTGGCAACTGACCCATCTTTATCAGCCAAGGGCGGTGTCTGCGTGGAGCATCATGCCGGCCTATCCTTTCCTGTTCGAGGTGAAGGATCGGCCAAGTCCGGGGGACCGGGTCGTCTGGCTTCCCAAAAATCGCCGTATTCCGGGCAAGGTCGTCGTCGCCAAACCCGAAGCCAGGAATCTGGTCGCGTACCTGCTCTCGCTTGATCGAACCTATCCCGTGCCGAGATCGGCAATCCGCGATGACGGCTATAGCCGTGGCGGAGCGACGCAGTGAGCAAACGCGGACCGGTCGACGAGGCCTACGAGCCTTACGAACCCAGGCGGCGCGTGCCCCTGCCCGTTTACTGGGTCGCGATCGCCCTTGCCTTGTGGGGTGCTTTGACACTCTGGCAGGACAGCACGGCAGATCGTACCGGCGCGCGCGAACGCTTGATGGAGGCGAACGCGCTGGAGCGTCGGCAGACGATGACCGGCTCCGCCCTGTTTGCCGAGCGGTGCGCCACCTGTCACCAGGCCGATGGCTCAGGGATCAGCGGCGCTATCCCGCCGCTCGCCAGTTCGCGGTTCGTCCAGGCCGATCCGCGGGTGATCGTCCAGATCCTCCTGCACGGCATCACCGGCCCAATCGTGGTCGATGGCGATGATTTTAACGGACACATGCCGGCTTTTGGCAGCGTCCTCGACGACGATCAGCTTGCGCGGCTGGCGACCGCCGTCCGGAGAACGTGGGGACCAGGGGGGACCATCGATCCGCGCTTCGTTGCTGCCGAGCGGGCGCGAACCGCAAATCGCGGCATCCCATGGAGTGGTGGCGCGGAAATCGCGGCGGCGCTCGACCCGGCCATCGGTATCCAGCCTGCCTATCATCCGCTGGCATCAGCATCTGCAGATACCACAGCGCTGTCGATCGCTCGGAACGGGAAATCAGGCGGCTGGCCGTGCGCGTCGTGCCACGGCGCCAATGGCGAGGGGCGCGATGGCGTTCCCCGCCTTGCCGGACAATCGGCAGACTATATCGCCGGACAATTGCTCGCGTTCGCCAACGGATCGCGGCCCAATGACATCATGCGACCCGTCGCCAGTCAACTGAGCGCCTCGGAGCGCGGTGGACTTGGCCGCCTTTATGCCGGGCTGGCTTCTCCATCCACATCACGTTCCGAGCTCGCAGGCGATTTGGCGCGGGGGGCCGAACTGGCACTCTACGGCGACGACCGTCGCAATCTGCCATCCTGTTTCTCCTGCCACGGACCTTCGGGATTCGGGGTCGCGCCTTCAACGCCATCGATTGCGGCGCAGCAACCGGGTTACACAGCAGGACGTCTCGCCGCGCTCGCGCGGTTCGCAAGGTCACGGCCGGGTGCGGTCATGCCCGCCATCGCTGCCCGTCTCAACGATACGGACCGGCGCGCCGTGGCGGATTATCTCGCGACACTGCCACCGTCGCCGGTCACTGCCCGGAAGGATGCCCGATGAACGACAGAAACGAGGATCCGGCGATCCGTGAGCCGGCACATGACAAGGTTCGTGGTCGCAATACCCGGACCGGCATCTATGCAATCACCGGAGGACTTCTGCTTTTCCTGTTCGCCATAATGGTCCGCGACGAATTTGCCTTTCGAGGGCGGGAAAATTCACCGCCCGCGGCCAACGTGCCGCTTTCATTCACGCCGCCGCCGATGAGCAAGATCCCCGATGGTCCGGAAGGCGCGTCGATCAGACACGGGATGGCGATCTTCGAGAATACCGGCACCGAGGCGAAACCGTTTGTCGGAAACCAGTTGGCGTGCCGCAGCTGCCATCTCGACGCCGGGCGGAAAGCCGACTCCGCCCCGATGTGGGCGGCCTGGGTCAGCTATCCGCAATATCGCGCGAAGAACAAAAAGATGAATACCATGGAGGACCGGCTCAATGGTTGCTTCAGCTATTCGATGAACGCGCAGGGAAGCCCAAGCGGAGGACCTCCGCCAAAGGGCGACCCGATCTACGCCGATCTCGAGGCCTATTTCCACTGGCTGGCAAGCAACGCGCCGACCGGCACCAAGCTGAAGGGTGCCGGCTTCCTCAAGCTCAAGCTGCCGCAAGCGGGCTATGATCGAGATCGCGGACGCGCTGTGTATGCGCAGCACTGCGCGTCTTGCCACGGCGATGATGGCCAAGGTCGGACAGACATCAACGGGCGGCAGGTCTTTCCGCCGCTCTGGGGGCCACGCAGCTACAATTGGGGTGCCGGCATGGCGCAGCTCAACAATGCGGCAGGCTTCATCAAGGCGAACATGCCGCTCGGCGCGGGCAACACACTGACCGACCAGCAGGCCTGGGACGCGGCCGCTTGGATCGACAGCCAGGAGCGTCCGAAGGACCCGCGACAGAAAGGCACCGTCGCCGAGAATGTCGTCGCCTTCCATAGCGGTGAGAAGACCTTCTACGGCAAGACGGTAGACGGCCACCTGCTCGGCAGCGGGACCGAAGCGCCTGTCCAGGCGTCTCGCCGCTGAACATGATGGAGCGTCGGCAGCTCTTCGCCATCGACGGGCTGTTCTGCGCGGGCTGCGCGCACGGGCTTGAGCGCCGGCTATCCGGTCTCGACGGTATCATGGACGCCGGCGTCCATTTCGTGACCTCGTCGGCGCTCATCCGCTGGGACAGCGCTCGGTGCGAGGTAGCGGATATCAGTCGCAAGGTCGCCGATGCAGGCTACAGATTGGTGGAACGGCATGGGCTCGAGGAAACCGCCGCGCGGTTCGACACCGAGGTCCGCAGACTCACGATCCGCCTCGCGGTAGCAGTCGTGTTTGGAATGTGGTCGATGGGTGCGGCCCTCATCCTCTATGCCCAACCGGATATTCCTTCCGCTATTGCCTGGTGGATCGCGCTCACATCCGGCCTTTTTGCAGTGCCGGTCCTACTCTATTCCGGTGCCGCAGTCTTCCGCATGGCGTGGCGATCGGTCCGGCTCGGCGCGCCAGGACTGGACCTCCTCATCGCTATCGGCGCGACCGGCGCGGTACTATTGTCGCTTGAAGCGCTGCTTCGTGGCGAGGCACTTGTCTATTTCGATACGGCAACGATGCTGGTGACCTTGTTGCTGGTCGGGCGATTGATCGAGACGCGCGTGCGACGCGGCGCAATCCTGGCCTTGTCGGCACTTGAGAAAGTTGCGGCCGCTGAGCTTGTGACGACCGTGGAAGGGACGATTGTCTCGATATGCTCGCTGCAACTCAATGCTACGATCATGATCGACGCGGGTGCGACGGCGCTTGCTGACGGCGTCATCGTCACTGGCGAAAGCATGATCGACCGCGCGGTGATGACTGGCGAGTCGATCGCCGTTCCCGTCGGGCCGGGTGATCGCATTCAGGCAGGCGTCACCAATCTCCAGCGACGGCTGACGATCCAGGTAGATCGCGTCCATGGCGACCGGGACATCGACCGAATGGGCGGTCGGATCGCGATCGAGATCGCTTCGCGTGGCGAGCCGGCCCGCGAGCTCGATCGCTGGGTCGGGCGGCTTTTGGTCGCTGCCCCCCTTGCAGCGACAACCGCCGCAGTCCTTTGCCTTGCACATGCAGGCTCGCTCGCCGAGGCCGCAACGCGCGCACTTGCCGCATTGATCATCATTTGCCCCTGCGCGTTGGCCATCGCCGCACCGCTCGCACATATCCGGGCTGCGGTGGTGGGTGGTCACCAAGGGATTCGGATCGCCGACCCGGCCGCGCTTGAGGCACTGGCGACGCTGCGTACCGTCGTCTTCGACAAGACCGGCACGCTGACGCAGGGTGTATTGCGAATTGACGCGGTGGAGCCAACCGCACCGTTTAACGCGGATGACCTGCTCGCCTGCGCTGCAAACGCCGAGCATGGCATCGATCATCCGATCGCACGGGCGCTGGGCGGCGACGGATCGGGTGCCGGCGGCAAGCGAATGGAACGCGGGGCGGAGGGATCGGACGCTTCGGGCAGACGTATCCGGGTCACCTCGGCCGCCACGGCCAGGACGGACGGTCGGACATGGCTCGACGTCACCCTGGACGATTTGCCGGTCGGTTCGATCGGTCTGGCTGATACGGTCGACCCGGCGGCCGCAACCATGATCGCCGCATTGCGGAACGCGGGTGTGACCGTCTTTCTTGCCACCGGCGATAGCGCGGACGCCGCTGGTGCCGTCGCGGCGACCGTCGGCATTCCCGAGGAGGCGGTGCATGCGGGCTGCTCGCCCGCCGACAAGGCTCGCCTGGTGGGAACGACATTGCGCCCGGTTGTCGTCGTAGGCGATGGCGTCAACGACGCCCCGGCGATCGCTGCCGCGGACTGCGGAATTACTGTGTCCCGAGCCCATGCCGCCGCAGCGGCGACCGCAGGCCTGTTGTTCGAGCACGGTGGGATCGAGGCCTTGTTGCCGGCCTGGCACCTCGCGCTTCGGACGCGCGCGGTGATCCGACAGAATTTCATTCTTGCGCTCGGCTACAATCTGATCGCGCTGCCGCTCGCGACGCTGGGCCTACTGACACCGCTGTTTGCCGCCGTCGCCATGCTGTCGAGTTCGTGCCTCGTGACGCTCAACGCCATGCGGGTTCGCTGATAGGCTTGCCGGCGACGCCGATGATCGGCTGGTCCACCGCATGCGAGCGATGCGCGGCAATTAGCCGACTTGTCCGGTCAGCCACCAGCGGAGCATGGCGGCAACCTCGCGCGATTTCTGGACGGTGCGGGCATCACGCGGACGGATATGCTGTTGTGGAACTGCGTGCCGTGGATCGTTCACGCACCTGGCGCGCGCGGCCGTCCGCTGCGTCGCGCTGAAATCCGAGAGTGGCTGGCAACGCTGCCTGGCCTGCTTGCCTTGCTGCCGCGCCTGACGACCGTTGTCCTGGCAGGCCGTGTTGCGCGTGAAGCTGCACCGGTCATTGCCGTCGCGCGACCCAATGTTGCCCTCTTCACCACGCCGCATTCCAGCCCGGCCAATGTCTGCACCAGCCCGGCCGTGCCCGCTGCGATCCGCGATACGCTGTCCGCTGCCGCCGCCCGGCTCGGCTCAATGCACAAGGAAGGGGGTTTCGCTTAAAGGCAGCAGACGACGGTGTGCCCGGGGGCGCTGAATTTGGTCACCGGGACGAGCTCGCGTCGAAAGCTGTACAAGCAGATCGAAATGATCACCGATCCCATTTGGACCTATGTGGCGATCGGAGGCTAGGTCCGCTTCCATGCGAACCTTCACCCAGACTCTCGCCGCCTGCGCGATGATGCTCACCGGTGCGTGCAGCAATGCCGACGTCCAGCCGATCTTCTCGAACGGAGCGGATATACCGGCCGCCGGCCCGCGCAACTCCGCGACCGTCGTCAGCGTTTTTTCAGATTACCGGTGCGGGCATTGCCGCGCTTTCCACGCAGTGCTGGAGGACTTTCGCCGCGACAATCCTGACGTCCGCATCGTCTACAGGGACTGGCCAGTGCTGGGCGCGCAGTCCGAGCAAGCGGCGCGGTGGGCGATCGCAAGCGCGATGCAGGGCAGGCACGCAGCTTTTCATGATGCGCTGATGACCACACCAACGGAGATGAGCGCGAGCGACATGTCGCAGGCCGCGAAGCGGGCCGGGCTTGATACGGACCGCCTGCATCGTGATCTCGACATGCGCCGCGGCGCGATCTCGGCAACGTTGCGCGATACCGACGCCCTCGCGCGCTCTTATGGCCTGCAAGGTACGCCGGGCATCGTTATCGGCAAGCTGGTGATCCCAGGCGCTATCGACCGCGCGGCGCTCGACAAAGCAGTGGCTGTAGCATTCAATCAATCGTCAAATGAGATTGAAATGAACTAATCAAGGCGGTGGATAGATTGATCGGCGAGGCGTATCGCTCGCTTCAGGAGATCAATCATGACGCTTGAGCAATTGAGAATATTCGTTGGCGTGGCAGAGCGAGAGCATGTGACGCGTGCGGCCGAAGCGCTGAATGTCACACAGTCTGCGGCATCGGGGGCGATCGCTGCCCTGGAGGGGCGCCATGGCGTGCCACTGTTTCACCGCGTCGGGCGCGGTATCCAGCTGACCGAGGCTGGTGCTGCGTTTCTCGATGAAGCGCGCGCTGTGCTGGGCCGTGCCGCGCATGCGGAAATGATGCTTGCCGAATATGGTGGGCTGGAGCGCGGAACGCTCAAGCTCGTCGCCAGCCAGACGATCGCCAGCTACTGGCTGCCGTCCAAACTCGCCGCCTTTCACGAGCGCCACCCGCAGATCGCGGTCGAGCTGGCTATTGACAATACCGAGGGTGCCTCCGCGCAGGTGCTGAGCGGCGCGGCCGAACTTGGGTTCGTGGAGGGCGTGGTGGACGAGCCAGCGCTGGCGCACTGGGTGGTCGGCCGTGACACGATGGTGTTGGTTGGTAGCGAGGATACGGAACGGGTCGACGAGGACTGGCTGCGCGAGGCCCGCTGGATCGTCCGCGAGCATGGATCGGGCACCCGATCGACCTTTGAGGAGACGCTGCGGACGCGCGGTTTCTACCCGGCACGTATGAAGATCGCGATGACGCTGCCGTCGAACGAAGCCGTCCGCACGGCGGTCGAAGCGGGCGCTGGGGTCGCCGCGCTGTCGCGATTGGTCGTAGCGCGCGCTCTGAACGCCGGCGATCTGGTCGAGCTGCCGCTCGGTTTGCCTGACCGGCCTTTCCACGCGTTACGTCACAAGGAGCGCTACCGCACCCGCGCGGCCGACGCGCTGACCGACCTTATCAAGGAGCAGTCACAGTGAGCGACGACACGCAATCCATCCTGACCGGCCTGAAACCGCTTAGCCGGCTCGATCACCCGCGCGAGATGATCCGCCAGTTCACCCCCAACTGGTTCGCCGCGACCATGGGCACCGGCATTCTCGCGCTGGCTCTGCCGCAGGTGCCGGGCATCGGCGCTTCGCTCAAGCCGGTGGGAGAAGTGCTGTGGCTCTTCAACATCGGGCTCTTCAGCCTTTTCACCGCGCTCTATACCGCCCGCTGGATCCTGTTCGGCCACGAAGCGCGGCGCATCTTCGGGCACAATACCGTATCGATGTTCATCGGCACGATCCCCATGGGCCTCGCCACGATCATCAACGGCTGCCTCGCATTCGGTATCGCGCGGTTTGGCGAGGGCATCGTGCCTGTCGCCACGGTCTTGTGGTGGATCGACGCCGCCATGGCGGTGAGCTGCGGTGTGCTGATCCCGTACTTCATGTTCACGCGCCACCAGCATTCGCTCGACGGCATGACGGCGGTATGGCTGCTGCCGGTCGTGGCCGCCGAAGTGACCGCTGCCAGCGGAGGACTGTTGGCGCCGCATCTGGCGCAAGGCAGCGCGCAGTTCGGGATGCTCGTCACGTCCTACATCCTATGGGCCTATTCGGTCCCGGTAGCTTTCAGCATCCTGGCATTGCTGATCCTGCGCATGGCGCTGCACAAGCTCCCGCATGAGGGCATGGCCGCATCAAGTTGGCTGGCACTTGGCCCGATCGGCACCGGCGCGCTGGGCATGCTGGTTTTGGGCGGCGATGCCCCTGCGATCATGGCTGCGCATGGGCTGGCAGATGTCGGCGATGTCGCTCAGGGTATCGGCACAATCGCCGGCCTGTTGCTCTGGGGGTTTGGCCTCTGGTGGCTGGCACTCGCCTCGCTCATCACCTGGCGCTACTGGCGGGCAGGTATCCCGTTCAACCTTGGCTGGTGGGGCTACACCTTCCCGCTAGGCGTCTTCACCGTCGCAACCTTTCGCCTTGGCACGACCCTGCACCTTGCCTTCTTCGGTATCGTCGGCACCGTTCTGACCCTGGCGCTCGCCCTGATGTGGATGGTGGTCGCCGCCAAGACCCTGATTGGCGGATGGCGCGGCAATCTGTTCGTATCGCCCTGTATCGCCGCCACAAACTGATCGGGCATTGCGATCAGTCACAGCGTTCTGATCGCTTGCTTCTCACAGCAGCACCCGCCACCATTTTGCCCGAGAGGATACGACCATGGACAGACTGGATGCCGAGCTCGCGGCCGAAACAAGCCGCCGCCGTTTCCTGCAGAATGCCGCTCTCGGCGGGGCAGCTATCGCCGCCGCGCCCGCTCTGGCGCAAGGCATCACGCAGGGTCTGACCGACCTGCATCTGCCCGGCGGCAATGCGCAGCGCCCGATGACGAGCGCTTTTCCTGGCAAGGGCAGCATGATCCTCCAGCGCGTCCATCCGCCGTTGCTGGAAACGCCGATGGATGTGTTCGACCGAGATGTGTTCACCCCCAATGATCAGTTCTTCGTTCGCTGGCACTGGGCAGACATCCCGACCTCGATCGACGTCGATGCCTTCCGTCTCACTATCCGAGGTCATGTCAACAAGCCGATCGCGATCAGCCTCGAACAGCTTATGCGCCTGCCACGGGTCGAGATGGCTGCGGTGAACCAGTGCTCGGGCAACTCGCGCGGGCTGTTCCAGCCCCGCGTCCCCGGCGCGCAGTGGGGCAACGGTGCGATGGGCAATGCAAAGTGGCTCGGGGTGCGCCTGCGCGATGTGCTCGATCTGGCCGGGGTGAAGGCGGGGGCCGTCCAGGTTCGCTTCGGGGCGCTTGATCAACCCGTGGTTGCAGGTGCCCCGGACTTTGAGAAGGCGCTCGACGTCGACCATGCCCGCGACGGGGAAGTGATGATCGCCTTCGGCATGAACGGGACGCAGTTGCCGCTCCTCAACGGTTTTCCGATCCGGCTGATCGTGCCGGGCTGGTATTCCACCTATTGGGTCAAGATGCTGAACGACATCGAGGTCCTGCCCGGGCCTGACGATGAATACTGGATGGCCAAGGCCTACAAGATCCCGGCAACGCCCGGCGCCAATGTAAAGCCTGGCGCCAAGGACTTCCCGACCGTTCCGATCAACCGCATGATCCCGCGTTCGTGGGTCACCAGTCTGGGCGAAGGTCAGCGGATCGCACACGAGGCCTCGATCCCGCTCGGCGGCATCGCCATGGGCGGCGACTGCGGCGTGGCGCGGGTCGATGTGTCCACTGATGGCGGCCGCCACTGGTTCGCGACGAAGCTGGGTCCGGATCATGGCAAATACAGTTTTCGGCGGTGGGACGCGCAGGTTCCCTTGCCCGGCCCCGGACAGACTGCGCTCATGTCGCGCTGCTGGAACGCGGCAGGCGTCGCACAGCCGATGGCACCGATCTGGAACCCTGGCGGTTTTATGCGCGGCAATATCGAAACCACCACCATCGTGACGGCATAAGGAGCCCGGCATGAAAGCGCCAACCCCAGGCATGCTGGCCGCCGGACTGCTCGGCGTTACCGTCTTCACCCTCATGATGGTGGGACCGCCCGGCAGCTATACCCCGCCGCCCGAACCCCAAACCACAGGGCCTGCACCCAGCAGCATTTCCGTGAACGGCTTTACCCTGACCTCGGATACTGTCGATCTTCCTATCGATGAGCAGCAATATCCCGATGGCCCTCATGCCGATGTCATCAATGCGAACTGCACGTCCTGCCATTCGGCCAGCATGGCGATGACCCAGCCCGTGCTTTCAGCGGACCAGTGGAAGGCCACGGTCACCAAGATGAAGGATGTCTACAAGGCTCCCGTGGCGGACAAGGACATTCCGGCCATTGTCGACTATCTGACGGCAATGAGCGTCGCGCAGGATGGGGCGCCGACCGGAAAGGCTCAGGATACTGCTGCTAACGCTGCGCCGGACGCCTCCGGAGGAACCGGTTGAGGCGCCAAGCTGCGTAACGTCTGCTTTCGGGCGCAACCCTCGGAGCTTTGAGCGGCGGGAATGGGCGCAGGGCAGCCCGGCAGTTCCCGCAAAGCCGGCCGTTACGAGACCGGCACGCTCCGCTAAAATGTCTGGCGATCTTTCCGTTATTTTGCTCGCAACTGATGCGATGGGCACGTGTCACGAGACTGCAATGATTACTAACTAACTATGCCTTAGTTAATTGAACTAGGGGCTAACATGTATCGATTCTCCTACGCCACAGCCATGGCGGCAATACTCTGCCTTCCCAACGTCGCGGTGGCGCAGTCTGCCGATGCCGCAGCATCGGACGGGGGCGATATCGTCGTCACCGGCCTGCGTGCGTCGGCCGAGCGTGGCGTGCGCCTCAAGCGCAATGCCGATCGTATCATTGATACCGTGTCGGCGACGGAAATCGGCCAGTTGCCGGACTTCAATGCCGGCGATGCGCTCAAGCGCGTAACGGGAGTCAACACTCTGCTCTATCAGGGCGAACCGCGCTTCGTGATCGTGCGTGGCTTCAATCAGGGTTACAACGACCTTCTGATCGACGGCTTCAGCCTTGCTTCAACCGATATCAACATGGGCGCCAGCAATTCCAGCGGCCGTGTGATATCGATGGAAGTGCTGCCATCGAACATCGCCTCGCACATCGACGTCATCAAATCAGCAACGCCGGAGACTGATGCCAACTTCATCGGCGGCCTCACCAACTTCGCAACGCCCAGCGCCTTCGATTTCCCATCGGGCCGGATTTCCGCAGCGGTCAGCGGAGGTCCGACCTTGGACAGCAAGGGCGACGGGGGGAACCATTTCACCGGACAGGCGCAATTGTCGGCCAGCAAGCGTTTCGGCGCGGATGACCAGTTCGGCATCTACCTCTCCGGCACTTACTGGACGCGCGAAATCAACGTGCCGCAGATCGAGACTGGCGGCACCAAGAACTGGTACGATGCTAACGGCACGCGCGTCTCCACGCCCTATGGCGGCAATGGCTATGCGGTTCCGGCCAATCGGCTTTACTACAACTACGCCAACAAGCGCACGCGCGGTGGTCTTCAGGCACGCTTCGACTGGCGCCCGGACGACAGCTTCTCAGCCTTCATCAACGGTTATTGGTTTCACCAGACCGAGCGTTCCTATCGCCACGACCTCAATGCGGCCGTTCAGACCTCGGCCACCAACAGCGGCCAGACCGCAACGAGCGGCACGCTCAGTAATGTCCAGCAGACCATCAACCTTGGCCGCTATGAATGGAACCGCGATGTGGGCGGGATTTATGGCCGGTTCGACAAGCATTTCTCCGACACGGTGAAGCTGGAAGGCGGGCTCAGCTGGTCCAAGAGCAACGTCGATAACCCGCAGACTTATGACGAGTTCGTCCAGCGCAACCTCCAGTTCAGCTATGACACAAGCGGAGCCGTGCCGGTCTTTACGCCCGTGAACCCTACGCTGGCGAACGACACCTCGCGCTACGCTGCGAACGTTCATCGCGAGGAGCGCTACGGCCTGGACGAAACCCGCTGGGACGGTCAGCTCAACCTGAAGTTTAACAGCGATGTGGAAGATCGCGGCTTTGGTGCTGCGATAGGTGGCCGCATTACGACCGTGCGCCGCAAGGCGACCTTCGCCCGAACCAATTATAGCAATCTTGGCTACACGCTGGCTGACGTCACTGACGGCGCAACTCTGTGCGGCTATCGGTGCGACACCCCGATCCCTCAGATCGATCCTGCCCTGGTAGATGCGGCCTTCTCCGCTGCGACCGGCGCCACCGCCGCGATCGATGCCGCCGCGCAGGCTGGCGGCACCTACACCAATCGCGAGGATGTCTACGCCGCCTATGCCCAGGCGCAGTATCGCGCCGACAACTGGTATGTCGTCGCGGGACTTCGGATGGAGCACACCGACGCGGGTTCGAGCGGCACCCGGGCGACTAACGGTGTTTACGCACCGATCGCTGCCGGCACGACCTACACCAACTGGCTCCCCTCGGCGCTGCTGGTGGTCGACACCATGGCGAATGGCAAGCTGCGCCTCGGCGTCAGCGAGACGGTCAGCCGCCCCAGCTTCCTCTCATCTTCGGTTGCGGGCGGCGTGCTCAACACCACCGCTAGTCCGCCAACGCTGACGACAGGCAACCCCGCGCTCAAGCCGCGCCGCGCATGGAACCTCGATATCGGCCATGACTGGTATGTCGATGGCGGCCGAGGCATCCTGTCGATCGCGGGCTTCTACAAGTGGATCAAGGACGACTATTTCAGCTTCGGGGCGCTGCAGACCGTCGATGGCGTAGACCAGCAGGTGCTCGTCACGCAGGCGCGCAACACGGATGATCAGGTGCGCGTCTACGGCATCGAACTGGGTGCGTCCTATAACCTGACCTTCCTGCCTGCACCGTTGGACGGTCTTGGGATCAGCGGCAACGCCACCTTCTCGCGGGCGAACTTCCCGCTCACCCTTTCGGACGGATCGACCCGCGCGCTGGACGCGCTGCCGCAGCAGCCCAACGAGATTTACAATCTCTCGGTCTTTTACGACAAGGGCAAGGTCCATGGCCGTGTCGCCTGGAACCATCTCGGCAGCCTGTGGGACGATCGGTATCCCAATCTCACGCCTGCCGGTTTCTACGCGAACCGCTATCAGCAGCCGACCGACAATATCGACGTACAGGTTGCCTATGACCTAAACAGCAACGTCACGCTCACGTTCGACGCGCTCAACCTCACTGGGCAGGGACAGGAATATTACCATGGCAACGATCAGGAAATCCTGCAGTCGGCGATCGAACTGCCGACACAGCTTCTCTTTGGCGTAAAGGTGCGGATGTGAGCATGTCGCGCAGAGACTGGATTGCAGGTGCCGGCATAATCGCCGGCACCGCCCTGACTTCGGCTATGGCGCCTGCCTGGGCCAAGAGCGCCGCACGGCCGAGCAAGCCGCACGATGTCGGCCGCAAATTCTTTGCCGATGGCCGGGTCATGCCCTTCGCGGGCAACACGATCATTTGTCACCTGCCGCAGCAGGGCGAAGGATCGGAAGCCTTTCGGGCCATGCTCGACATCTATCGGCAACTGCCTGCCATGCCCTTCGCCCGCAAGATGACGGCGCTCCCGCCCTCCAGCTATCACATGACCGTGATCGGCGGCGCGAACGACAAGGATCGCCGTCGTCCGCTCTGGCCTGCAGGGGTGCCGCTCGATGCCAGCATGCAGGCATGCAATGATTTTGTTGGCGATACGCTGCGCGCTGTCACCTTGGGTGACGATGCCGCTCCCTACCGCATGAAGGTCAATCTGGCCGAGCCGGCGGCGGACGAAGAACCGCTGACGATCAGACTGCTGCCAGCAGATGCAGACACCGCCACGAAGCTCTATCGCCTGCGCCGCCGCCTAGCCGAACGCATGGGGATCGGCATCGAAAGCCCGGACGACTATGGTTTCCATATGACAATGGGCTATGCGATCGACTGGCTCACCACTTCGGAGAACCAGGCTTTCCGTGCGACACTGGCCGAATGGAAGGCGGAGTTGGCCCGCCGTGCGCCCGTTATTACCTTTGGCGCGCCGGAATATTGCCTGCTGGACGATATGTTTCATTTCGCCCGGCAATTCTATCTGCGGTAAAGGTTTGGCGTTCGACCTTAAGGGACACAGATCATGCGTCTTGCCGATTGCTGGCGGGGGTCGGAACTCCCTTATGCGCTGGCGCATGCAAGCAAGACGCTGTTCTGGACGGCAAGCGACATCTACTTCGCCTTCTACCTGACCCAGGTTTGTGGCCTTTCGCCATGGACGATGGGCTTGGTCCTTGCCGCCTCCTACCTGGTGAATGCGGCAGCGGACCTGATCCTGGGGAGACGCTTTTCTGCAACTGTGCGGTCCGCAGAACAAGCCGCACAAATGCAGGCAAGCGGTGCCGCCCTTTGCTCAATCACGCTGGTCCTTTTCGGTCTGTCCGCCCTGGTCTCCAGCGGTGCGCGACTGGCCGCCTGCCTTCTGGCGCTGATGGCGTTCAGGCTGTCCTATTCCCTTTACGATATTCCGCAGAATAGCCTGCTCGCGCTCGCGGGCCGTGATGACCGGATGCGGGCCAGGCTGGCGGCCACCCGACTGTTTATCAGCGGCATCGCCCGTATCATACTAACGGCCAGCTTCGTTCCTTTGTTCGTCCGCCGCTCCACCGAAGCGCAGATCGAGGCTTTCCTGCTTCTGGTCTGCCTGATGGCATTCCTCAGCCTCGTGAGCGCGTTTGCTTTGCGGACCAAGCTGAAGGGCGCGGTATCGGCTATCGCGTTTGACGACGCCAGCCCAGCTGAACGCAAGCCCGCCACGACCCTGCACCTGATGATGATGGCTCTATCATTTGGGACGACGATCTTCACTCAGCTCGAACCCTATCTGGCGGCTTTCATCCTGCCCTCCCGGTGGGATGGTGCAGCCTTGCTGACTTCGGTCGCCTTTGGCACATCCATCTCGCCGTTCGCGTGGATGGCGGCCATCCGCAGGGCAGGAAGGCGCAGCGTCGCCATAACTGCCCTGTTGCTCACGGGCGGGAGCGTCGCGTTATTCTTCAGCGCGACACTGAACGGTGGCTTGCCGATGATACTGGCCGGACTGAGCTACGGCATCAGTGTGGGCGGCCTTTTCTTTCTGTTATGGACAGGCATCGCGCATCATGCGGCCCGATCTCACGACGCCTATGGCGCCACCGCCACGATGGGGGCCTTCGCCGGTTCGGCAAAAGTCGGGCAGTCGGTTGCGATGATTATGGTCGGCCTCTCGCTGCAACGATGGGGGCCAGGCGCGTCGGCGTGGGAAGGGCCACCCCTTGTAGCCGCGATGGCTGGCGCGGTAGGGACAGCTTTGGTCCTGCTGATTGGGCTTGCCTTGTGGGACAAGCACGTCCTTGCTTCCACACGTCAAAGCTAACATACATATACTAAGTTATCAGCCGGGCAGCGAGCGCCTTTCATCCATGAACCAGCCCCCACTCCGTTTCGGCCGCGAGGCGGAACGCATGCCCAGCTTCCGTTCCCTCTCGGCCAACGAGCGTGCCATCCTGTCGCTGCTCCAGCGCCATTCGCCCCTGTCCCGCGCCGAATTGGCGCGCAGAACTTCGCTGGCGATCCCGACGGTCAGTCGCCTGTGCGACCAGTTGCTGCAGGAAAAGCTGGTCGAGGCCGACACCAAGGTGATGATGGGCAGCCGGGGGCAACCGAGCCTGCCGCTTTCGCTTAACGCGGATGGAGCGTTTGCCTTTGGCATCGCGGTCCGCGCGGAGGAACTGTCCGTGGTCCTCCTCGATATTACCGGGCGGGAAAGAGGCTGGGCAGTTGAGGCTTTGTCGGAAACGGCACTTGATGCGGTGACGGAACGGATAGCTGCCCTTACAACCCAGTTAGCCTCGGACGCCGAGATCGCGCCCGAACGCGTCGCGGGAATGGGCGTGGCATTGCCCGGCTTCTTCATAACCGACCCGCTGCGCATCAATGCGCCGCTCGGCATGGACGACTGGGCGGTGGATGCACTGGAGGCTAAACTGCACGCGGCGCTCGGCCTGCCGATCTCCATCGAGAATGATGGCAGCGCCGCGGCCATGGGCGAATGCATTTATGGCGCGGGACGGGAACATGACGACTTTGCCTATCTGTACATCGACAGAGGGCTGGGCGGCGGCCTGATCCGCAATGGCGCATTACAGCGCGGCGCCCATGGCAATGCGGGTGAGTTCACGGGGCTTGTCCCGCCTGAGCAGCGGTCGTTGCGGCCCACGCTCACCCTACTTCTCGAATATGCGATCGACGATGGCGAAAGCTATCTGTCCATCGCCGAACTGGTGGAAGGCTATACGCCTAACGCCTCCTATGTAGAGCGTTGGCTGGCTGACGTTCGACCAGTCACCGAGCTTGTCATGTCTGCGATCGCTTCAATCTTCGACCCGAAAGCCATCATATTCGGAGGCCGAATTCCGAGCCCTCTGGCCGCTCGCCTGATCGAAAGTTTCAACTACTACTCGGTCCCAGTTCGAGGCCGTGATCGCCCTTTTCCCGAGGCAGGTGGATCGACTTTCCGCGGCGATGCCGCCGCCTTCGGCGCCGCGGCTCTCGTGTTCGATCGGTTTTTGGTCTGATGCCAACTCAAACTGTCGTTTGTTTCTAACGGCAGGTTTCAGGATCGATCCGAGGTCAGTTTGATGACCGAAATGGGCGCGGAACAGACGTCTCCCCAACCTGTCCGCGCAGATAATTAACGGCGCATCGACGAGTCTCGAGTGCAACGGCGAGTCAGTTTCGATGCCGCCGCTATCGGTTTGCGATCACAGCTCGAAGCGCCTGCGCTCCGTCGACGCTCTCGTAGCCATGTAGTATGGTAAACCATGTGGGTGGTTCGGCACGAACCGACCCAAGCACTCGCGGAATTGAGCGTTTCAGAAGGAGGCCGGTTTGGCACAATCCATTGAACTTCCAGATGAGATCGCCGAGATGGTGAGGCGTGAAGCTCAGGTTCAAGGCAGATCGATGGCGGACCAAGTGGCTCATTGGCTCAGCATTGGTCGTGCCATCGAGACATCAGGTCGTTTTAGTGGCAGCTCGATCGCAAAAGCACTCGCAGCTGAAATCCCGCCTTCTGCGCTCACCGCCGAAGAGCACGCCGTTTGGATGGATCTTTTCATCGAGAAGATGGGGAAGTCTGGGTTGCATGAGCAGGCATTTTTTGGCCGTCGAACGAACCGCTTCGCGGAGGGCGTAATCGGCGAGGTTCCTGCACGGATCATGGGTCGCCCGGGGGTTGAGCGTCGCGGGCGGTAGGTCGAGCATTCAGGCTCCTTTCAAGCAAGGAGCCGAACGATGATCGAGTCTGTTTCCGCCGCCCCCATCAGCCCGCTGCGCCAGCGCCTGATCGAAGACATGGAACTGCGCCATTTCTCAATCGAGACAAAGCGCAATTATATCCGCGACGTTGCACGCTTCGCGACCTGGCTTGGACGTCCTCCCGACAAGGCGACTGCGGAAGACCTGCGCCGTTTTCAGGTCGAGCAGCGCGAAGGGGGCATGCCGTCTCCCACCATGAATAGCGTCGTTGCAGCGCTGCGTTTCTTCTTCACGCACACGCTGGATCGGCCGGATCTCTCCTGGCGGCTCTATCGTGAGAAGGTCGTGCGCAAATTGCCGGTTGTGTTGAGCCGCGAGGAAGTCGCGCGCCTGCTGCAGGCCACGACATGCCTCAAGCACCACGCCGCGCTGGCCGTTCGTGCCTCGGAGACCTTCGTACGCCTCCCGGCGCCCGAAACTCTTCACGTTAGCGACCTGGCCGCAATGTCCCAGACTCGGTTACAATCTGAGTGTCCGCTTCCAGGTGCTGCAAACTCGCTGCCGAACGGCTTGGATGGGCGCGTTGCTGCCAAAGTCCCCGCAATATTGGAGCAGCTGCTCTATTCCATCGTGACCAAGCGGTGAGGTGATTCACCAATGGGCATCACTGTCACCGACACTTGCCATCGTTCCGGCGGCTTTCCGCCCATGATGATGAGTATCGGCTCATGGGCCTGATAACGTTGGTCGGCAGCGATTTTTTCCATGGTGTGGTAATCGGAGCCGCTCGGTTCCGGCGATCCCCCCGGATGGAAGTGCCACTCCCCGAGGTAGTGCTGACCTCTATTCCAGCGCTCAGCCAGCAACTGCTTCAGGCCTGTCGGACTTCGTTTGAACCAGAACAGGCCAAACCCAGAGCCCTTCGGCTTGGGGGTTGCTTCGATCACGACGGCCGTATCGCCGCTTGGGTCGATGCGACCGATCAAGATGCCGCCCGTTTCCTTTCTACCGGCTTGTGCACACTCATCAATTATCGCCTGGAGAGCGGAATTCGAGATCACAACGTTGAAGCGATCATCGAGACTGCGAAACGCTAAGTCACTGTGATCAGACATCGATGACCTCCACGCCATCACTCGCATTGAGTCGGAAGTAGCGCAGACGCCGGGTAGAATCGATGATGGCGGCCCGGCAGAACTTACTGCCGAGTGCTGCCCACTGTTGGACATCATCTGAGGCCGCTGGGAAAACAGGATGCCAGCAGCCAATGGCCTCGACGTTCGCCTCGTCGTGACGAACTGCAGGCGCACCTGCCTTAGCGAACCGGTTCTTGGCATCAATGACCGGGAAACTGCCTTCTTTGGCGCAGAATGCCAGTAATCCCTCAGCACCCCACGTCATTGATAGGCTGATGAAGGTCTTTTCATCCTGCCAGTCGAAGTCCGACAGGTGCTCAAGAGTGTCATCAGATCCAGTGCAGTCGACGATGACATCGTAACCCCGCACATTCTCGGCAAAATCAGAGGCCATGCCTCTGTCGAACCTCATTGGAAATGACTGCAGGGCGGCATTTGGCGATACCGCGTTCAGTTTGCGCACGAGGGCGTCAGCTTTGGCATGGCCGACATCATTCATCGAGAGAACGTGCCGCACGAGATTCCCGGTTACCAAGATCTCACCGTCAATAACTCCCACTCGATGGGCTCCGGCGCGGACGAGGTTCTCCGCGATCGCACTTCCAAGTGATCCGGCGCCAACGATCAGGATTTTTTTGCTGCTAACTTCCGGCTCCACCCCTCCTCGAGATTGCAACTGATCCGGTGCCCAGTTTTCCGTTCGAAGCCAGGTCAAAGATTTGCTCGAGCCGGCGAGCTGGCGATCCCATAATTTGCGCGATTCCTCTCGGGGCCGAAAACCATCTCGCTTTTCTGTTCGGCCCGCCAATGGCATCTTCCCTATGGCGAGCCAATGCAGCCGAGATGGCGCTTCGCCTACACGCTGTGAGTAAGGGAATCCGATCAGCAACTGATGCGTGGCAGTCTTCCGCGAGCCGGCACGGTAGCGGGCACCAGCACGCACCATGATATCTACCAAATCGACGTTGTGGGCCAACAGGACATCTCGCAGTTGAGCCCAAGTCTTGGGGGCATCCCACGGCTCACGAACAGGGAGCACAGGCACCAGCAGCCACACGGCGCCGATCGAACTCGGAGCTGCAGCCAGAGATGTCCCCCATTCGAAGCGGCGTATGGAGTTCGAGCGATCGTCCAGAAGCTCGGTTAGCGCCCAGGTTTTAGTGGCTCCAGGGACAGATGCGATACTCGCGAATCCCCAGCGTTCGCGCACACTCGCCGCCCAGTCGAGTCCCTCGAAAACCTCGCGGAAACCGAGTGTCAGCTTGGAGCCTATCCCGACGCCGGCCGGAAGTTCGTTCGCAGCGCCTTCCTCAACAAGTGCGTCTGCGGCCGCCGCATCAATCCATTGTAGTAAGCGCCCCGTCTTCCAGAGGGCAGCCGCCGCCAACTCCCGCGGTTCGTCTTCCCACTGGTCTCGGCCCAAGCCATCGATCGGACGCTCAAGGCAAGGTTTGCCGTCTCGCCACATCGCGCCAGGCTCCGGCTCTGGATTGTAATCCTGATGTCGAAACGTTGTTGCGATGCCGCCAACAGCGTCCGGATAGATGAAGACGCCATCGGCCGGCTGATTAGGGCCGATGACCACGCGCCATTTGGTTTCACCAGGCATGTGTTGGCTGGGGGCGACGGAAAGGTGCGTGACAATCGCTAGATGCCAACGCCCTTTTTCATCGATCTCCCAGTCACCCTCAACCCGGATGCGCGCCTCATCGCGGATTTGCTCAGCGATGGATTGTAGAACTGGCGGCGTCACAGAATGATCAGGCGAATCGACCGGTGGTGCTTGGAACTGCCGCCTGCGCTGGAGCAGTGAATCCTGAGCGAGCGCGATCTCCACCCTGAGGTCCCGGGACCGGAAAGCGAGAGCCGAACAGGTCGCGCCACAGGCCAGCGCTTTCCTGAGCATCCTGTGAAAGCAATGCTTCGCGGGCAGTTTCAGCAGCGCTCGCTGCAGCTGCGTGGAACGCCTTGAAGTCATCGACATCCAGGCGCTTCAGCACATCGTGCTCTGGCACGCCGTGATCGGAGAGCCTGGGCTTCATGCTAGCTGCCGCAAGCAATGCCCAGTTATCCCGCATCGACTCGAAAACCTGAACAACCCCTTGGGCCATTGAGGTGGTGCCATCCTGCAAAACGTGCCCGATCATATGTTCGAGCGGGTAGCCTTTCGGATACTTAGGCAAGCTATCGCTGTTGGTCTGCCGCCACCATTTGATGGCACGGACGATATCAACGTAATTGCCATCGTTCGCTCGGTTCTTGGCAGCCGTCCATTGGATTTGTGCGAGTGGATGGGTACGCCCCCAACCGTCGGCGTCGCGGTCAGGCAGCCAAAGCGGATTCGGTTGCCACTTCTCACGCGGTGCATCTGCAAGCTCGATGATCTGTCGGCTGTCACCGAAAGGGCTGGGGACGAAAGGTCGCCAATCTTCATTCAGCCGCCAGCTGCGCGCTTCTTCAAGGGTATCGAGGGTTTCGACTGCTTGTGACCGATACAAACGCGTCATGAAGTCACGAGAATTCTGGTCTGTCGGCAGCGCAGTGATCACCAAATCCATATCGACAAGCGACATCTCGATCCCAAATGAACGACCCTGCGGGCGCCACTTTCCGGGATACCACTTCTCCAGGAAGGGTATGAACCGATCCATCGCATCGCGGGCCGATTCGGTGGTGGAATCGATATTGGTGACCACGACAATGTCGACGTCTGGACGCTTGTCGCCCAGCGGCCGAACCGCCGTCGAACGGCGCACGCTTCCTTGAAGGAACGTGGACACCACAAGCCCCTTCAAGTCATCGTCCTGACTCAGCCGATTGCGCAGGGTCGTGGAGCTGGAGCGCCAGTTTTCCTTTTGCGCGTCGGTCGGCCTAATCGCGCCGAGAAATTCTTTGAATTGCGGCTTGAGCTCCATGTCAGTCGATCCTGAAGGTGGGTTCATAGGTGCCGTGTACTCGGCGGTCGAAGTCGTACTCGTAGTATGTGGAAGGCCCCATCGCCGGACGCTGCTGCCCTAAGAAGAACAGGAACCCGTTGGGCGCTGTGGCGAACACGTGGACGCGAGCCCCAATGGGAAGGCGAGCAGCGCGAACGGCCTCACCAACTTGATCGGCCAGCGCCGCGGCATGTGTGCCACCGCAGATAGCGCTTTGCGAAGGTGCTGGCGCAGCCTTCACGATCATCGTTTTCCCGACCGTAGGGAGGTGATTAGAAACATAGTCAGCCACATCAGCTGCGGCGTCGCGGGTTAAGCTAACAACCAATGCCAGGTCTTGGCCGTCTCCACTGACCGTCGTCTCAATCGTCGCCTCGGGGCCGGCCTTGCCATCGTCAGCGCGCCAGATTGAGGTTGGAGCGCGACCTTTCTGCACCAGTTCAACATCAGCGCCGGTTTTGAGGTTGAGCACCGTGCCGGCAAGGTAAGCGAAGCTCGAATGTGCGTTGATAGTGAGCCTAATCGATTCGCCGACGTTGAGGGCGTCGCGAATAAAGGCTTCAGCCGTCGGCCGGACATCGGTGTTCCAATCCTGGCCTTCTATGAGATACCGTCCGTCGAAGCGGTCGAGCAGCGATAGGCGGTTATCCGCGGTTGAATCGAGATCCGCAGCGATTCCATCACTGAAGCTGCGGATGGCGATATTGTGATAGCGCGGCGGATCTCCGATGGTGAGCCAATTCTCATCAATGCACAGCCTGTCGAAACTGTCGCGGGTCAGATTGTTGATGCCGTTGATTTTAAGCTGCTTAGCGGCCCCATCATATTTGAAGGCCAACGCGTCGCGGCAGGTAGTGAGCCCAACGACACGAAAACGGTCGTTCACGGCATCGCGCATCTGCTCCAGAGAAACGTGACCCTCATGAATACCGAAGCCTGATAGCAGGCTGCGCAGTTCGTCATCCGACGAAAGCCCAAGATGATCACACCAGAGTTTCCGAACTCTTCCCATCCTGCTTTTGTCGCCGCCGGGTACGAAGAGCTTGTCTAGGCGCAGTCGGCGATCATCGCTGGAGAGCAAATCTAGAAGCTGATCGCCATCCTTAATCCGGTCTGTCGTGACCAGCGTGAAAGCAGCATTCTCCGGCGACTTGTCCTTGGCTTCACGGAGGCGCTGAAGAATGGAAACAGCGGTGCCGCCAGTAAATGCAGGGTCGACCAGGTCCTCGTAACCGAATCGGCCAGCGGCCACGACATGGTACTTGATCTGATAGTGGTGGACCCCAATGCGGTAACCCTGCGATCCCGGACGGGGCGGGTCATACCGCACCACGACGTCATCGAAGCCCTTCGGAAAGTCGGCCTCGTAGGACACTTCCGTCACGTTTGTTTGGTCGGGGTCACGCAGAGCCGAGGCGTGAAGCCAGAAGAAGCGGGCTTGATAATCATGCCCCTGCCACCCAGCTACCACTGCATTAGCCATACTTCTGTCCCCGAGACGAACGTATCGGGAATGGATATAGTCCTTATGCAGAACATCCGCTATGCCTGCTGCGAAAAAATTAACCATCGCATCGATTTAGGACATGTTCGGCACGATCGTGCCCCAGCTGATAAGGTTTCAGCAATCCGGGGAAATCACGGTGAAGTGATAACCTTGCGAATGGGAGAACTCGGCTCGGTCCCTTCTGACGGAAGCATGGGAAGCAAGTTGACTGTTTTAGCGCTGGCAGAGTTTCGCAAACGGCAACAGTTACCAAGCAGTCCGTTCTTCTTATCTGTTATGGGTGACACGGACGTCACCCCAAGGCGACACAAACGTCACCCCCAGCACGACAGAGCGATCTGGGACATTCACCCAGCATAGGCGGTTGGCTCGCTAGGCGCTATGCATCCGCTACCGCCAAACAGGAGTGAAAATGCCCGGCCCGATGAAACGTGACATGGATCTGATCCGCTCTCTCCTTCTGGAGATTGAGGGTGGCAAGCGAGTCTTCCATGTCATCAGTCACGAGATCGCTGAAATGATTGGCGTCGATCCGGCACAGGCAACTGAACCTGAAGAGGCTGACCGGCTCGACTACCACCTCGGCTTGCTGCGCGACGCAGAATTCGTCGAGTTCTATCGCGGCGGTGGCGGAGACTGGCAGGTTGAGCGGATCACCTGGAACGGTCATGAATTTCTCGACACTGTCCGCGATGGTGAAATTTGGCGGCGTACCAAGGATGGGGCAAAGAAGGTCGGAGGCGCGAGCATTTCGCTCATGTTGGACATGGCGAAAGCCTACGGGAAGCATGTAGCCAGCGAGCGACTTGGGATCTCGTTCGAATGATCAGGACTGCTCAGTCCGACGCCGTACCCATCCTCGTTCTGCCGCTTCGAAGCTGACGAACGATCCCGTTATATGCTGCGTGCATGCCTTGGCTTCGCCCAATCTCATGGTCGGAGTCGGCCGCCTCCCAGAACGACAACAGCCATTCATCCGGGCAGCGTCCACGCAGCACCCATAGAGCCAAGGCAACGCCGCGCGTCTGCACCTTGGCCCGGGCAGCTGTAGCCTCTCGTAAGACGTTCAGGGCCCGGTCGATGGTGCCTGAGGTGCGCGCGTCCGCGTCAATGGAAGTCATGGCTACGGATACGCACGAGTTCTTCTCGTTCCTGAATGCTGCCAAACGGCGCTGACGCCAATGTGCGGCCGCGCGGGAAGCCGGGGTCGCGTGGGTCCGGGCCGCCGCCATGTGATGCACCATCTCCCCGACTAGGCGTCACGGTGAAATCCATGCTCCCTATCGAGCGGAGCATATCGTCATGATCCATGATGCGGTCGCAGATGATGTGAATGACTTCGCCTTCCTTCTGAAGTCGCCCCCTCATGGCGATCATGGAGGCCGACATGATCTGGCGGCGGTAGACTTCGAACTTGTTGGGCCACAGGATGCCCTGAGCGACGCCGGTTTCGTCTTCGATCGTCACGAACAAGACACCCTTGGCTGATCCCGGGCGCTGGCGAACGAGGATAACGCCGGCGACCTCGATGTTGCGGCCATCCCGAATGGACGGGAGATCGGCGCATCGTACGATCCGCATGCGATCCAGTTCGGGTCGGAGAAATTGAACGGGATGACCGCGCAGGGATAGCTGGAGAGACCGGTAGTCCTCGACCACATCTCTGCCGGCGGTCATCGGCCGAAGCGATACTGCGGGCTCCGCGCCTTCGGGAGAGAAGCTGGCCTCGCGAGCATCGGCTGCAGCAAACAAAGGAAGCGGCGCTTCTCCCAACCCCTTCACCTTCCAAAGACCCTGACGCCGATCATGGGCGAGACAGTGGAAGGCATCGGCTTCCGCAAGCCGCTCGATGGCTGCGCGAGGTACGCCTGCACGCCTCCAGACTTCCTCGACGCTTTCATATGGGGCCGGACCTCTTGCAGCGACGACCGCCGCGCCATGGACATTGGCAAGACCACGTGCCTGCCGGAAGCCGAGGCGGACCGCCAAATAACGACCCCGTGACTGTTCCAGCGTGCATCCTCAGCCATTGCAAGCACTTCGGCATCTTTTCGCCCTTGGCCATACAAAACCTTCTCAGGCGCCAGGCCGACCTGCTCGAGACCGGGCGCATACAGGTCGAAGGCAGTGACTGCCCACAGCATGGTGAAGTCGGGTTGATCGCAGAAGCGCGCCGCTATTCCAGCAAGAAACAGGGTGGCTGCTGCATCGTCGGTCAGCGCTTCGGAAGCTGCCGCAATCTCGTGAAGGCCGCCAGCGTCAAGGCCGTGATCGGCAAGTCGTTCGTCGATCGCCGGCAGCCCGAAACCCAGCGCAGGTCCTCGATGCGAGCGTGTGGTCGCCAGATCTGCGCGAAGCGCGGCGAGCATCTCGGCTGAAGGCCGAGGCGTGGAGGGTTGCAGGGTAGACATGGCTCAATCGTCGACTCACTTGTTCGCTATATGTTCTATTGCGTGACGCATTTCGTCAACTGAGTCGCGACGGGTCGATCTGATGCCCCGTCAGGGATGCTAAGGCTGATCGCGTCGATGATCCCCAAGGGAACGAATGAACCAAGATCGCGAAAATACGATTGGCGAGTTTCTCTTCTATCTTTCGTAGTGATCAATTACTTCCTCCTCAATGGAGTCCATAATTCTCGCCATATTTACATACGGCCTCATAGTTACAAAATCATCGTGACCATGCTTATCCGCCAGCGCGACCTCTATTGCCACATTGTCGAACAATTTCCCTGCCTTTTTATTGGCTTTGACCATGTCCAGAGCGTCCTGCGTGATTCTATATCGCCGTAAATCGTGACCACTTCCATCCAAGTTTGAGTTGTTGAAACGCCTCTTAACAATGTCGGCTACGGTGCTTGATAACAGCCCTTCACCTGTTTTTAGGCTAATAAACAGGTGAACTTTCGACCGATATGAGGAAGAGCCTTTCTTCTTCCATCTGTCATGATATTTCCAAAGGAAATCGAGCGTTTGGTATATGACGTCGAAATTAAGCAAAACGTCGCGAGATTTGCTGAATTTCTCGACCACATTGATTTGTACGCCATGGCTGCCAAATTCAGCTAACTCAGCGACTTTGCGACGCACCTGCGCTCGCCCTGCTTTGTCTGTGGCATATTTGAGGATGTTTCCATATTTCGGAATAATTCCTACCTTGGAAAGCGCTGCGCTGAACGATGAGACGCGAATGTCAGAGATGCCAATAGCTCTTAACCCGCACTCTTTTTCATAAGCCACAATCAATCCATCGCGCTCATTTATAAAGTTCTGAGGAAGATTCGCTATATCGTTTACGAGAGTATCGACTGTCTCGTCGCTCAAAAAAGTTTTACTCTTGCGCGCTTTCTCAGGATCGCGTTCGCCTCCTCCCTCAGGCGGAGGCGAATATCTTGGCTTTCCAAATTCTGCTGCATCCGTGGGCAACGAAATGCTTTCGAAAACCGATAACGCCTGGTGCTTATATTCGCTGTGCTCGTAAAGGTATTTATACCATCTCCATACAACTCGATTCTTCCGACCCAGCCTCTTTTTGCCAAATTTCTGGCTTTTCATCCAGTCGATGTAATTTTGATCAGTGGCCTGATACCACCATAGGCCGTTGTCCCTAAGATAGTTGCACCAATCAATAATAATGTAGGCTATGCCTCGAACAGTTTTATTGTGACTGGATCTCCATTTCGTCAGTTCGCGGATAAAGGCCTGCGCTTCGGGAAAAATGCCGATTGCGGGGTCCACGATGAAAAAATTCACGGTGCCGTCATGCTTTACTCGCTGCAAGCGCAACGGGCTATTCTTCGGAATGAATGGCGTGACTGTCCCCACGACTAAATCTCCGTCGCCGTTGGCAATATAGTCGCAAGGCCATGGCCGCGTAGGATCTTGTTTGCCCTCTCGAGGTCATTCAGCGCCTTTCTCAGCTGCTTGCGAAGATTTTCCACCTCCACAAGGAGACTCTCATTCTGAAGCATGAGCACCTTGTTCTCCGAGCGAAGGGATATTTCGTGCTTCTTACTTTCGCTAAGATTTCGACCCGTGCGTTTGTGTGGAATAATACGGTCGATCTTCTGGCGAACCTCGTGCCACCGCTTCGCTAAGTCAGGGTTCCTGCCGTTCTCCGAATGAACATTTTCACTCGTCCAAGCTGTGAAGCCGCGTTCTTCGTCCTCCCAAGATGCCAAATCTTTCAGCAACTTCAGGTCGCGAATGTGGGCTGGAACGGTGCCGCTTCGTTCTGCTGCTTCAATAAATTCGATCTTAAGACGAAACGACTTTCGGTTCTTTCCTTCACGAGGTTGCGCAGGCTCAGAGCTCATATCTAGCTCTTAGGGTCCGGGTGGCAGCGCTTGAGGACGCCATCGATCATCGCGGCTCGTTGAGCGGCAATTTCCCGCAAAAAAGGCAAAAGGGCGTGCTCGCGCTCATGCTTCTCATGCTCCAAGGCATCCGCCCACCAGCGCCTGTTGCACTGAAGTTGCATGTTGTGAACGCAGAGCCCGCAAGCGCTTTCAGTCGCGAACTCAATAACAGGACCACTAGGGGCGGGCGCATTCGGATACGCCTCTTTCCAGGAACGAACGCAGTTGGCCGTAGCCAAATCCTGCGTCTTTCCAGTGCACTTGCACAAGCCATGGCCCGCGGGGTGAGGCTCGAACGACATCGGCTTGACCATCACGCCCAACACATTGTTCAATGTGGGGCGATCAAGATCTTCTCCTGGGCCCAAGTTGATCTGGGCCTTGTAGTCATCGACCTGCTTTTTCGCGTCGTTTACGATCGTGGTGCCGCCGAACCCGGTGAGGTAGCCCTCGCCGGTGATGGCATCGCGAACTATGGCCAAGCGAAATTGCAGCCCGCATTCCTCAAAGTCTTTCAAACGGTCTTGGGCGAAATTATCTACCCTCCGTTCGGCGCGCTTTCTGCGTTCAGCACTCTCCCCCTGACGCGTGACAACCGTCCCGTAGGCAATCTCGGTGATGTAGCCTCTGGTCCGGGTAGGATTGAAGTGGCGGTAGAAATCGCTGAGCGCGACGAGGCTGGGATAATGAAACCGGTGAAAGTACGTCATGCCGAAGAAGCGCCGGTATTCGATCGGTTTCGGAATCCAGCGCTTGCCATCAATAAGCGGCACACCAACGAATTCGGCAAAGCGGTCGAGGCCGTCGTAGAAACGGTAGGCAGGATTGCTTGCTTGCGAACCTTCCCCAACGACCACAAATTCAGCGAAATCCAAGATCCAGGCACTTTCTGAGCTAAGGCGGCCCTCCTCGGATAGCCATAGCAACACATCGACCGCCTTCTTCACTGTGGTAGGGACGGGAATTTTGTCCATTCCATGGAGATTCTTCGAAATCCAAGTCTCTAGCCAAAACTCACCATCTACGGTCGAAATACAATCGGCCTTTAGTGAGCCCATCTCCTCTTTTCGGCGGGCAGCGAACGCAGCGATAACCACCAATGCCGCCGTAGCGAGCAACTCAAATAAGACCGGACGCAGCGCCGGTCGGTATTCACTGATATTCGTTGTCCAACCTGGTGCCGCGAAGTAAGACGGGTGGATCGGCCACCAACTGCCCGGCGCCGTGGTGTATTTGTCCCGATCCTCTCTCAGCCGCTCATTGAAAGCCGCTTCCGTGGGCCGCCAATGATTGAGCGCCTCGTACTTTTTAATAGTGTCATCGAGATCATTAGTAAAATCTCGAATCTCATCAAAATACGTTGTGATCCAGGTTATTGCTTGATTGACGAGAAAGCAGGCCTGATATGCTGGTGTGGTAAAAGATCGCTCCGCAGCGACACGGCAGATTGATTTACCAATCTTCGAGATGCCATCTTCGCCTTCAAACGGCTCGAATTTGATCGGATCATGGGTAAGATATTTTCGATAATAGAATAGTAACTGCGGCGCAGTCAGGAATGATATTATCCGATTCTCCGAAAGCGCACCTTCGTCGATTTCGTTGACCAGATCATCTTCCTCATCGTCTTGGCCCGCGCCTTTGCGAGGCTGGATTGAAAGGCCTTGTCCGCGGATGAAGTCATCCAAATCATGCGAAACGGATGCCGGAAGACTCCGTGTGTGAGGTGCGCCGAGCGCATTGGCGAGCGGCTCTTTCCGGGCGTACTTCTTGTTCCCTTTGCAATAGAAGGGAATTTCGAACTCACCCGTCTCAATTTTCTGGATGAGTTCTGCGAGCCGCTGCCGATATGGGGGCAATCCGACGATGCCGCCGACTTCCAGGTCTTTAACGAGGTCATCAATATCGTCCTTAGTGAGCTCTGCGTTGCGCTCAATCCCGCGGGCATGCCTCCAGCGGACAAAGGCAAAGTAGTTCCTGTTGTTTATAGGGATGGTCGCGCCGGAGTCATATCTTGCGTCATTGCCAGTGAGGCCGCGAAAAGCGAGGAGCTTCGCCGTAATCAAATCGATCTCTAGATCGATTGACCTGACGCCAGGGGCAATTACAACGTCGAATTTGACAGTGACGTCACCTTTGCGGACATTGCCACCGTGTGTGCGGACAATCCATTCATTGTCGAGAGGCGAGTCGTTCACCATCCAGCTAGGCTTCGGCAATGCTCCAATAATGCGATCGTGATCGCTCTTTTGGGTGCGAGTTGAGCGTGTCTTCTTCGCGGCGGCAACTGCTTTTACCATGGGACAAAAATCCTTAGCTTGCCGGATGAAATTCCTTGCTCGGCCGAGGTTAAGGCGCGCTTAAGCGCCACCTTGTACTTGCTCTGCTCAAGACGAGCGGCGGTGGCGGTCACGAGAGCCAAGCCGGGCATCCACTTGTTTTTCCAACGGTCCGGATTGGCGACAAGGAAGCGCTCTTCATCGGCTTCGAGCCCCTTCTTGACGAGGATTAGCGCTACTAAGTCTTCGTGGGTCGGCTCGAACGTGAGGAAGCTCTCAAGGCTGTCGGGGACAAGTTCGACCTCGGGCGTCGCGGCGATGGCTGAGGTCTTGGCAGCGCTGGCATCGAATAAAATTTCATCAAGACCGTTTTGAATAGCCTCCTCGGCCCTGCCGACAATCGTCTCAGCGTCAACACCGAGTTGAACGACTCTCGATATGTCGGTGACCAAAATGGCAGCCTCGAGCTGATTCTGGAAATTCCGAATAAGTGAGGCAAGTGCCTGACGATATTCAGCGCTACTTAAGTACGAACCAAATGTGGTGCCGGCGTTGTTATGGTTCGCGATTGAAACCACCACCTGACTGTCAAGGTGCTTTGAGTTTCTGATCGCGAGATAAGTTGGTCTGATATTTTGTCTGGTAAATTCAATTCCCCCGAGTATCGGGTCGTCTGCCAATTCATCTCGCAACAGATTCATTTGTGATTTTGCGACAGTTCCAGCGAAGGTCTGGATTACCCCACAATGGCCAGAACCTTTGCCGCAAATCCACAGATATCGGTGTGCGTTGTCATTCTGCGCCCTAGCTCGACAACGCATCCGCAAGGACATTTCCTGCCACATCGTGATTGCGGATTTCGTGGACAACTTAAATCCAGGCACATTCAATAGCGCCTCAGCCCCCTCAGCGGGTACAACGCTAAAGACAGTTTTTGCTTCGGGTCGCGTCTTGGTTACCTGATTCACGAGCAGGTTGACGCTTCCACGGCGAAACTCGCCATCGAAAGGTTCTGCAGCTAGATCCGTGGCTGGCTGCACATTTAGACCGGTGTCGATCATGACGACCAACTGGCCACAAAGAAGCGCGCGCTTCGTCCCGTTGAGATGAGAATTAATGAACGATCCGCCGCCACATGCCCTAATAAGGCAATCTAGGCCGTACGAACCATCTGGATCTCTTGCGGTCGGCACTGCACCGTTGGTGGTGTGATCAAGATAAGTCAGTAAGTTGGCTAATCGAAGTTCTGGATCATTTTTTGGAAACACTTCATCGATTAGTTCGCCCTCGGACTTATTAAAACCGTATGCGGTCAAGCTTTTGATAGCTTGGGTGATAGTGGCCAAATCACTAATATCACTTCGCGCCAATAGTTTCTTGCCAGTCTCAAAGATCTCGAACTCCTCGATAAGCCCATCCTCTGCGATACGCCGCAGTTGCGCCATTCGCACCTTCGATGCCTCAACGCTTCTGGCGTATGCGTCTGCCCCCTCGAACACGACCTTGGATCGGCCAGGCCCTAATTGACCTAAAGCTGGAATGTGGCTTGTACCGCGGCTCATACGCCTGATCGGCGGCATCAACGGCCAAAGCTCATAAGGTGCTAGCCGCCGTAATGTGGCCGACACCGCATCTAAATGGGTGGAGCGGTAAGTCTCATCGTCTGAATCCAGGATTGATAAATCGCCAAGATCGCGGATGATATCGCCATATGTTTCAGCCACTTCAGTCATGTCGACTTCTGAGGGGCAAACCCTAGTCGACAATTGCTCGTGTACCCGTCCCGCAGCGCTCAGTGGGGCAGCGAGAGCCTGTCTTGCGACCCAAGTTAAAAACAGACGCAATCCGAGATTGCGTTTGGCGTTTCCTGAGGGGGCATTCGAATAAAATTCTTCGGCAAAATAAATTATCAACGGAAATACGAAATCAGAACCAAACAGCGGTATTAGTTGGCCGAATTCGTAGAATGATCCGCCGAATCTAATGGATTGTCCAGGAACTGACTCAGTCTGATGCGGATCGGTCGTTTGCTCATTGAGCATCGACCACCGTCTCATACATTCTTTCTTAGTCAGCTTTTCAAAAGGCACTACTATATCCAGTCAATTCGACGACTGCCGTAGTGCTTCTGCGCGATCGGCCACGTCACATCATTGCGAAACCTGAGTATTAATAGACTTGTTGATTGATTGTATCAACATGAAATCAACATTTTAACGGAGACAATTAAATGGGACATGAGCAATATAAAGTACCAATGTAATTGGTTATTATTTAACATCCGATTCAATTGGACGTCATGTCCGATTGTGGTTGCTGATATTTAGAGAAATTGCTTGCGCACGGAGACGTAATCATCGGACGTCGCGAATTACCGATTGGATGTCCAAAAGGTGGGCAGAGAAAATTTTTTGTGGCTACGATCTCATGAGCAAGATTGCCGGTAGACACCCCGCTGAATCCGATTCGCCATCGACTTTGTTCATCAGCAGGTACGCTTGTGAGCCTTACTGCCACCGCCTCAACACGAACTTTCTCGGGCGCCGATTGGGGCGGCTCGTTGCCCCGATCCGGCTAGCTCTTCCAGGATTTGAAGTGGCAGGTTTCCATCAATACGTGAATAGATCGCATTTCGACCTGCCGATCGCGATCGCGCTGCTGGGTGCGATGGGGGTGATCGATGCCGAGACGCTGGCGGGCTATATCGTCGTCGGCGAACTGGGGCTGGACGGGCGCACCGCGCCGTCGCCCGGCGTGCTTCTGGCGGCGCTGCATGCCGGCGAACAGGATCTGGGGCTGGTCTGTCCGGCCGCGCAGGGGAGCGAAGCGGCCTGGGCGGGGCAGGTGGAGGTGGTGGCGACACCCGATCTCCTCAGCCTGCTCAATCATTTCAACGGCACGGCTGCGCTGTCGCCGCCTCAGCCCGGCGCGGTCGAGCCGCCGCTGCGAGTGGCCGATCTGCGCCAGGTGAAGGGGCAGGAAAGCGCCAAGCGGGCGCTGGAGATCGCGGCGGCAGGCGGTCATAATCTGCTGATGGTCGGACCGCCGGGGGCGGGCAAGTCGCTGATGGCGAGCTGCCTGCCCGGCATATTGCCCGAACTGACGCCGACCGAGGCGTTGGAGACATCGATGGTCGCCAGTGTCGCGGGCACGCTGGAGGGCGGACGGATCAGTCGCGCCCGGCCGTTTCGCAATCCGCATCATAGCGCGTCGATGGCGGCCCTGGTCGGTGGCGGCCTCAAGGCACGGCCGGGCGAGGTCAGCATGGCCCATCTGGGCGTGCTGTTCCTGGATGAACTGCCGGAATTCCAGCGCGTGGTGCTCGATTCGCTGCGCCAGCCGCTGGAGAGCGGCGAGGTCAGCGTGGCGCGGGCCAATGCCCATGTCACCTTCCCGGCGCGGGTGCAGTTGATCGCGGCGATGAATCCCTGTCGCTGTGGCCATCTGTCCGATCCGGCGCTGGCCTGTTCGCGCGCGCCGCGCTGCGCCAACGATTATCAGGCCAAGGTGTCCGGGCCGCTGCTCGACCGCATCGACCTGCATGTCGAGGTGCAGGCGGTGACGGCGGCCGATCTGGTGCTGCCGCCGCCGGCCGAGGGATCGGCGGAGGTGGCGGCGCGTGTCGCGGCGGCGCGCACGCTGCAGGCCCGGCGCTATGCCGGCAGCAAGGTGCGGACCAATGCCGAGGTGGATGGCGAGCGGCTGGAGGATGTGGCCGGGCCGGACGAGGCCGGGCGGCAATTATTGGCGCAGGCCGCCGCCGCGATGAAGCTGTCGGCGCGGGGCTATACGCGGGTGTTGCGGGTGGCGCGGACGATTGCCGACCTGGCCGGCGCGGAGCAGGTCGGCCGGGTGCATGTGGCCGAGGCACTGAGCTACCGGCGGCGCGCGCCGGTCAACTGAGCGCTTAGAGCATCGTGCGCAAAAGTGGGAACCGGTTTTGCGCTTAAAACGATGCGACAACAAAAACTTAGAGCGCGCGACCTGCGTCGGATATAACGCAGCGCGCTCTAGGCGGCGCTGTCGCTGGTGATGAGCTTGAGGTCGCCGGCCGCCACCGGGCCATTATCCTTGTGGGCAAAGCGACCTTCGACCCGGCTGCCGGCCTCGATCGTGATCCGTTCATAGGTCACGTCGCCGGTGATGCGGGCGGTGCTTTCGACCACCAGTTCCTCGGCACTGATCGATCCGTCGACGAGCCCCGCCAGGCGCGCGCTCTGCGCCGTGACATGGCCGATGATGCGGCTGTCGGGGCCCTGGACCAGCGCGGCGCAGCGAATGTCGCCGTCGATCACGCCATCGACATGCAGGTCGACGGTCGCGGCGAGATTGCCGGTGATCGTCACGTCGCTGCCGATCAGCGAAAAGGGGGTGTGCTTAGCCCCGGTTGCCGACATCGGCGAGACGAGCCGTGGCGATTTGCTGGACTTGGAGAACATCTTTGCGGGCCTCGAGGAAACGGCGGGGATTGATGGGATCGCCGTTCACGCGCACCTCGAAATGAAGATGCGTGCCGGTCGAGCGGCCGGTGGAGCCCATGCGGGCGATCTGGTCACCGCGCGCGACCTGCTGGCCGACACGGGCGTTGAAGCCCGACAGATGGGCGTAGCGGGTCATGATGCCGTTGCCATGGGTGACTTCCACGACATTGCCGTATCCGCTGCGCTGGCCGACATAGCTGACCTTGCCGGGGGCGGCGGCCAGGATCGGCTGGCCATAGCGGCCGGGAAAGTCGAGCCCGGCATGGAAAGCGGCGTGGCCGTTGAACGGGTCGCGGCGATAGCCATAGGAGCTGCTGAGCATCGGCGTGCCGGTCGGCTGGCCCGACGGGATGCGCAGCAGGCTGGTTTCCAGAAACTCCATGCGGGAAAGCGCGGTGGCGAGCTTTTCCAGCTCGGCCGGCATCGCATCTTCATCGCCATGCCAGGGCACGAACGGGCCACCCTGGGCGCGGGCCGCATTGCGGGCGAGCGCGTCGGGATTGAGGCCGAAGCTGCGGATCGCGGCGGCGGCCTTCTGCGTACGGGCTTCGACGGCGTTGGTCAGCAGGGCGGCGAAGCGGCGCTGGCGGGCATCGACCTGCATCAGCGGCGCGGCTTCGGGCGCCATGCTGATCTTGGCGTCGAGCTTGCCCTGGCCGCCCTTTTCGGTGGCGGCGTCCGCCTTGCCGACCGGGGCATTGGCCGCGGCGTCGCCCGGCTCGCCGAAATGGGTCTTGTAGAGATCGTCGATGAAATCCTGGCGCGCTTCCAGGTCATGGGCGAGGTCGTTCACCGACTTGCGATAGCCGTCGACCTTGCGTGCCTTGCTGGCGACCGCCGCGCCCTTGGCGTCCAGCATCGCGCGGTCATGGGCGACGGCGGCGCTGCTGGCGAGCATCGACACGGTGACGGCACCCCAGCCGACCAGGCCGGTCGACAGTATGCCGAGCGCCAGCAACTGGGCGCGCTTGGAAATGCGGATGAACTTTACCTGGCCGCCCGAGCGCAGGAAGATTTCCCGCTCCGGGCACAAGGCACTGAGCCTGGCCCAGAGGGTGGCGACCCCCTTCTTCTTGCGCTGCGACAATTGCGACCCCGTAACTATTTATTTCGGTGAGTCGGGCCGGTAGCAAAAGAAGATCGGACGCGCGAATCCGCAGCCGCGGACTCGTGACGAGTCGAAGCTAAACCGGGACGAAATGATCTTCGTCCCATTTGGTTCCCTGGCTTTGAAAATATTTTTCGCGATGCACTTCAGCTTCGGCGGGCGAAGCGGGAGGGCTCAAGAAAGCTGGGTAATTGCGATGCCGGAACGGCAGCGCTCCAATAATAGCCCTGGCCATAATGGCAACCACCTGATCGCAAATATTCCAGTTGTTCAATCGTTTCGACGCCTTCGGCGACGGTCTTCACGCCCAGGCTGTAGGCGAGGTTGAGCACGGTGCGCACGATGGCGGCATCATCCGGGTCGGTTTCCAGGTCGCGCACGAAGCCCTTGTCGATCTTGATGACGTCGATCGGGAATTGCTTGAGGTGGGACAGCGAGGCGTAGCCGGTGCCGAAATCGTCGAGGGCGATGGCCATGCCCGCCTGGCTGAGGCGCTGAAGATTGCGTTCCACCACATCGACATTGCGGCCGAGGAAGACGGATTCGGTGACTTCCAGCTCGATCCGGCGCGGTTCGACATCGGCATGGGTGAGGCGGGCGAGCAACCGGTCGGGGAAGGCGCGGTCATGCAGTTCGACGCCGGGGACATTGACCGCGACATGGCCGAAATCGATGCCGGCGCTGGTCCAGGCCCGGCAATCGGCCAGCACCTGGTCGATCATCCGCTCGGTGATCTTGCGGCCCAGTTCGGGATGTTCGAAGGCGGCCAATATCTGGTCGGGCATCATCAGCGTGCCGTCCGGACGGACGCAGCGCAGCAGCGCCTCGAAGCCGATGACGCGGCCGTCCTGCAGGTCGACCTTGGGCTGATACCAGGGCACGGGCTGGGCATGGGCGAGCGCGTCGCGGGCCCGTTCCAGCATCCGCGCCTCGGTCTGCCAGCTTTCCAGCAGGCTCGGTTCGAACAGACAGGCGCGTCCGCGCCCGCTATTCTTCGCCTCATACAGGGCGATGTCGGCATGCTTCATCAGGTCGATCATGTCGCCGGCATGGTCGGGATAGAGGGCGACGCCCATGCTCACGCGGCAATCAATGTCCCGCCCGCCATGGCGCAGCGGCATGTGCAGGCGCGCGATCATGCGGCTGAGGATGGTGTCGAGGTCGGCCAGGCCGCGCAGGCGGGTGAGGATAACGGCGAACTCGTCGCCGCCCATGCGGGCGATCATGTCGGCGGGGCGCACCGAGTCGCGCAGCCGTTCGGCCACGGCGCACAGCAGGGCGTCGCCGGCGTCATGGCCGGCGCTGTCGTTGATCCGCTTGAACTCGTCGACGTCGATCAGCACGACCGCCATCTGGCCGCCGGATCGTTCGGTCGACTGGGCCGCCTGCATCAGGCTGGCCATGAAATGGGATCGGTTGGCGAGGCCGGTGAGGGCGTCGGTCATCGCCAGATGGGCAAGATGGCGTTCGGCCTGCTTGCGGTCGGTGATGTCGACGATGCTGGCGAGGATACATTGTTCGCCGGCGAGCAGGATCGGGCGGGCGCCCAGCAGGACATCGCGGATGATGCCTTCGTCATTGGCGAGGCAGCATTCGTCATTGTCGATGTTGTCGCCGCGCGTCAGCCGGTCAAGCAGGCGCAGCGGCGGGGCATGATCGACGATCAGTGCCAGCCGGGCGACATCGTCCGCGGTGCCCAGATTGCGTGCGGCGGAATCGTTCATGCGCAGGACGGTGCCGTCGTCGCGGATGACGATCAGCGGCAGCGGCACGGTCATGAACAGCCGTTCGAGCGCTTCGCCATTGGCGGCGAGCGCGACGCGGGCGGCCTGCGCGTCCTGGCTGGCGGTCCATTCCAGCCGCTGCAGCCGGTTGGTGCGGGCGATCGCGATCCACATGCCGCAATGGAGCATCAGCACCGCCATGATCATGCCGGGCATGGTCGGCGATAGAGGGGCGGGGGCCAGATAGCCGATCAGCAGGGCGACGCCGCAGCCCAGGCCGCCGCCGACATTTCCCCGGAAGCTGGTCGGCACTACCAGGTAGAAGACGAGCGGCAGCATCACCAGAACGAAGATGGCGATGTCGCTGCGCGAGGAGACGAGGAAGGCGACGCCGATGGCGGTGACGCATTGCCAGACGAAACAGATGCGCTCGACCGCCTTGAAGCTGTGCATGTAGCGGCACAGGCCCAGGCTGACGAGTGACCAGAACACCACGACCAGGCGGGCGGGCACCGCGACCCAGAAATGGGCCGTGCCGGCAAAGCGCCAGTCGCTCAGCAGGAAGAGGGTGTTGAGCAGCGCCGACAAGGCGAAGAGCAGATGGGCGTGGCGCCGCGATTCGGGCAGTCGATCGGCCTGGAAGGCGGCCTCCCGTTCCGGGCTGTGGAACTCGCCGCTAATGCGGGAAAGTGCAATCACGACTGGTCCATCTGGATGTGGGGGCTGCGGGGAAAGATCCCATAATCTGCAGCATGTTAGCAAAATGATAAAATGTCATTCACTATGTGGCGCGCGCATCTCCGTGCGCCTTCGGGCGCCGTGCTTGACCCTTCCGTCCCCCATCGCTATAGGGCCGCTGCCCCGCGCTACGCGTCTGGAAGACTCGTTTTCCCGCCGCTTTCCGGGGCAAGCACTAGAGCTGAACATTATCGGCTGTCCCTGCGGCTCCGGGCGGATCTTGTCCGTCGGGGGCCTTTGCCGTTCGGAATTTTCGTGATTCCGGCCGGTCAGGAACGCAGGTGGCGTCCGGTAAAGTAACTGAAAAGGTGAAGGGCTTCATGCCAACAATCAACCAGCTGGTCCGCAAGGGCCGCGAACTGCAGAAGACCAAGTCCAAGGTCCCTGCGATGGATGCGAACCCGCAGAAGCGTGGCGTTTGCACCCGTGTCTACACGACGACCCCGAAGAAGCCGAACTCGGCTCTCCGTAAGGTGGCGAAGGTGCGTCTGGTCAACCAGCGCGAAGTCATCACCTACATCCCGGGTGAAGGCCACAACCTCCAGGAACACAGCGTCGTGCTGATCCGTGGCGGCCGTGTGCGAGATCTTCCGGGCGTGCGCTATCACGTTCTTCGCGGCGTTCTGGATACCCAGGGCGTCAAGGATCGCAAGCAGAGCCGTTCGAAGTACGGCGCCAAGCGTCCGAAGTAAGGGGAGAACAGTAATATGTCACGTCGTCGTCGCCCCGAAAAGCGCGTTATCCTGCCGGATCCCAAGTTCGGTGATATCGTGCTGTCGAAGTTCATGAACAGCATCATGCAGGACGGCAAGAAGGCCGTCGCCGAGTCCATCGTTTACGGTGCGCTCGACACTGTCGAAGCGAAGTCCAAGAAGGACCCGATCGGCATGTTCCATGACGCGCTGAACAATGTGAAGCCCGGCATCGAAGTCCGCAGCCGCCGCGTCGGCGGTGCGACCTACCAGGTCCCCGTCGAAGTGCGCCCCGAGCGCGCCCAGGCGCTGGCGATCCGCTGGCTGATCACGGCTTCGCGCAACCGCAGCGAAACCACCATGGCCGCCCGTCTGTCGGGTGAGCTGCTGGACGCTGCCAACAACCGCGGCAATGCCGTCAAGAAGCGCGAAGATACGCACCGCATGGCGGAAGCGAACCGCGCCTTCTCGCACTACCGCTGGTAACAGCAGGGCGGGCGCTTATGTGCCCGCCTTGTTATTTGGTTTCCAAAATCGGTCCGTTCGCCGTGGGTGGCTACCCATGGCGGACGGATTGGTTTAGGGGCCACGCGCAGAATTAACGAATCCCCAACCGCCGGCGCGCCGGCAACGGAGAAGCATCATGGCCCGCAGCCATCCGCTCGAACGCTATCGCAATTTCGGTATCATGGCGCATATCGACGCCGGCAAGACCACCACGACCGAGCGTATCCTTTACTACACCGGCAAGTCCTACAAGATCGGCGAAGTCCATGACGGCGCCGCGACCATGGACTGGATGGAGCAGGAGCAGGAGCGTGGTATCACCATCACCTCGGCTGCAACGACCTGCATCTGGAACGACCACCGCCTGAACATCATCGACACCCCCGGCCACGTCGACTTCACCATCGAAGTCGAGCGCTCGCTGCGCGTGCTCGACGGTGCGGTTGCCGCGTTCGACGGCGTTGCCGGCGTTGAGCCGCAGTCGGAAACCGTGTGGCGCCAGGCGGACAAGTACAAGGTTCCGCGGATGTGCTTCATCAACAAGCTCGACCGCACCGGTGCCGACTTCTATTATTGCGTGCAGACGATCATCGACCGTCTGGGCGCGACCCCGGCCGTCCTGTATCTGCCCATCGGCGCAGAGTCGGACTTCAAGGGCCTGGTCGACCTGGTCGAGAACCGCGCGATCATCTGGAAGGATGAGAGCCTGGGCGCCGAATTCTACTATGAAGAAATTCCGGCCGACCTCGCCGACAAGGCTGCCGAATATCGCGAAAAGCTGATCGAACTTGCCGTCGAGCAGGACGATGCCGCGATGGAAGCCTATCTGGAAGGCAATCTGCCCGACACCGCGACCCTCAAGAAGCTGATCCGCAAGGGTACGCTGGGTCACGCCTTCGTGCCGGTGCTGTGCGGTTCGGCGTTCAAGAACAAGGGCGTTCAGCCGCTGCTCGACGCCGTCGTCGACTATCTGCCGAGCCCGCTCGACATCGAAGACGTCCAGGGCGTCAAGATGGACGGCGAAACCCCCGACAGCCGTCCGACCTCGGACGACGCGCCCTTCTCGGGCCTGGCGTTCAAGATCATGAACGACCCGTTCGTCGGCTCGCTGACCTTCCTGCGCATCTATTCGGGCACCCTGACCAAGGGCACCTACCTGAACTCGGTGAAGGACAAGAAGGAAAAGATCGGCCGTATGCTCCTCATGCATGCGAACAGCCGTGAAGACATCGACACCGCCTATGCCGGCGACATCGTCGCGCTGGCCGGTATGAAGGAAACCACCACCGGTGATACGCTGTGCGCCGAGCGCCAGCCGATCATCCTGGAGCGGATGGAATTCCCCGAGCCGGTCATCGAACTGTCGGTGGAACCCAAGACCAAGGCCGACCAGGAAAAGATGGGCGTCGCCCTCAACCGCCTGGCCGCCGAAGATCCCTCGTTCCGCGTCTCGACCGATCACGAATCGGGCCAGACCATCATCAAGGGCATGGGCGAACTTCACCTCGAAATCCTGGTCGACCGCATGAAGCGCGAGTTCAAGGTCGAGGCGAATGTCGGTGCGCCGCAGGTGGCCTATCGCGAGTATCTCAAGAAGGCCGTCGACGTCGACTACACCCACAAGAAGCAGTCGGGCGGTACCGGTCAGTTCGGCCGTATCAAGGTCAAGCTGACCCCCGGCGAGCGTGGTTCGGGCTTCGTCTTCAAGGACGAGATCAAGGGCGGTAACATTCCCAAGGAATATATCCCCGCGATCGAAAAGGGCATGCGCGAAACCGCTGCCACCGGTTCGCTGATCGGCTTCCCGATCATCGACTTCGAAGTGCTGCTCTATGACGGTGCGTACCATGACGTCGACTCGTCGGCGCTGGCGTTCGAAATCACCGGCCGCGCCGCGATGCGCGAAGCGGCGCAGAAGTCGGGCATCACCCTGCTCGAGCCGGTCATGAAGGTCGAAGTCGTGACCCCGGAAGAATATCTGGGCGACGTCATCGGCGACATGAACAGCCGTCGTGGCCAGATCCAGGGCACCGATACGCGCGGCAACGCGCAGGTGGTCGAGGCGATGGTCCCGCTGGCCAACATGTTCGGCTATGTGAACTCGCTGCGTTCCTTCACCCAGGGCCGCGCGAACTACTCGATGATCTTCTCGCACTATGACGAAGTGCCGCAGAATGTTGCGGACGAAGTCAAGGCGAAGATGGCCTGACGAGTTTCCCTGTCCGGGCCGTGCAATCGGCTCGGATAGGGGCTGGTAATCTGTGAATATGCTGCTATGGACGCGCCTTCGCGAGGCGCGGCCGAGCGGTCAGACCCAAGCTGATTTTGATTAGAAGGTAGGATAAAATGGCTAAGGCTAAGTTTGAGCGGAATAAGCCGCACTGCAACATCGGCACCATCGGTCACGTTGACCATGGTAAGACCTCGCTGACCGCGGCGATCACCAAGGTTCTCGCCGAAACCGGCGGTGCGACCTTCACCTCGTACGACAACATCGACAAGGCCCCCGAAGAGCGCGAGCGCGGCATCACCATCTCGACCGCCCACGTCGAGTATGAGACCGAAGCCCGTCACTACGCGCACGTCGACTGCCCGGGTCACGCTGACTACGTAAAGAACATGATCACCGGTGCTGCCCAGATGGACGGCGCGATCCTGGTCGTTTCGGCCACCGACGGCCCGATGC
>Ga0209813_10000035_pt1 | contig 58691 bp, 38 predicted proteins | sample EndMethybrTD3033_FD_187596 | JGI IMG/M metagenome (GOLD analysis project Ga0209813, IMG submission 187596) | Populus endosphere microbial communities from Tennessee, USA - Endosphere MetaG P. TD hybrid TD303-3 (SPAdes) (version 2) | ecosystem: Host-associated > Plants > Roots > Endosphere... | reverse complement strand
GGTCGGCGCAGCGCCGCGCCGACCCGGTCAGCTTTGCCGGCGACCTGCGGCTGCGGCCCAGCGCGGCGGGGATTGCCGCCCTTGTCGAAGCCAGTCCGGGCATCAGCAGCGAACCGGGCAATGCCGGCCAGCGCGCGCTGATCGTGCGCGGCGTCGGCATGGCGGGGGAATCCACCACCCTGGTCTATTTCGGCGACGTGCCGATCGCCGGTCCGTCGGGCACTGGCAGCGACGCCGCGCGCACGACCAGCGACCTGTCGCTGGTGGACGTGGCGCAGGTCCGCATCGCGCGCACCGCACGCAGCGCCGAACATGGCGTCGGCGCGCTTGCCGGCGAGATCGAGATCGCGCCCGAAGAACCGCATCTGGGCCAATGGGGCGGCGGCGCCAGCCTGGGCCTGGGCATGCAGCAGGGCGGCGATCCCGACCTGTCGGCTTCCTCCACGCTCAACATTCCGCTGGGCGAGCGCGCTGCCCTGCGCGCGACCGCCTATGCCAGCCGCGCAGGCGGCTATATCGACAATGTCCGCACCGGCGCGCGCAACATCAACGACGACGACATATCGGGGCTGCGCCTGATCGCGCGGATCGTGCCGCAGCCCGATCTCGACATATCGGCGCTGCTTACCTGGCAGCATCGCCGCATCGCAGATGCCTCCTCCTGGTTCCAGTCGCTCGGTCCCTATCGCACCGGCCGCTATTTCGCCGCGCCCACGACCCATGATTTCCTGATGGGCCGGCTCAAGATCGGCTATGGCGGCGGCCCGGTCCGCCTGACCAGCATCACGGCCGCTTATCGCTGGTCGCTCGACCGGCGTTATGACCGGACCAACGCCACCTTGCTACAGGGGCAGGATCCCGAAGCCTGCCAGCGTTATTTCGGGCTCGACAGTCCATCCTGCGATCCGGCGCAGACGCAGCAGTTCGCCGATTATGCCGCCAGCCTCGCGCCATCGCTGCTGCATATTCCGATCGTGTCGACCCGCATCCTGCAGGAATTGCGCCTGGGGCATGACAATGCCCACGGGCTGGGTTGGGTGGCGGGCGTGCTGATCGATCATCGGAGCGAGCGGCTGCGCAGCGAACTCTCCTCCTACAGCGGTGATCCCGATGTGACCGGCGAACTGTTCGGTGCCCGCCGGCTGGCGATCAGTCGCGACCAGGCGGCGCTGTTCGGCACCCTCTCCTATCGCGAGGATGACCTGCTCGTCTCGCTGGGGCTACGTTATGATGATTATCGCGTCGCGTCGCAGAATGATGTGGTCGTGCCCAATCTGCTCAGCGGATCGATCGACTCCTGGCCGCGCACCGTCAGCCGGTCGGGCGGACTCAGCACCCGCGTCCATATCGACCTGCCGATCGCGCCGGGCGCCAGCTGGCATACCCAGCTGACGCGCAGCATCCGACCCGGCGGGGTCAATACGGCCTCGGTGCTGCTGCCCGACCGGCGCACCTATGATGGCGACAGCCTGTGGGGCGCAGAACTGGGCTTCAACCTGCATCTGGGACGCGACAGCGAGATGACGCTGACCGCCTATATGAACGACTGGCGCGACCTTCAGTATCGCGCGCTGTCGGAAAATCGCTCCCACGCCTATCTGGTCAATGTCGGCAATGCGATGATCCTGGGCACCGAGTTCGAACTGGTCGCCCGCCCGCTGCCGGGCTTGACCGCCCGGCTGGAAGCCAGCCTGATCCGCGCCGACCTGACCCGCGTGTCCGATGCTGCGCCGCTGGTCGGCGGCGCCGACAAGGGCGACAGCATCCCCTTCGTGCCGCATCGCCGGTTGCAGGCCAGCCTGGCGCGCAGCTGGTCGGTCGGCGGCCATGGCCAACTGACGGTCGAGGGCGACTGGCAATATCAGTCCGGCTCCTGGTCCACCTTCACGTCCGACGATCCCGATTTCGTCGAGACATCGGGCTTCTCGTTGTTCGGTGCGGGCCTGAGCTGGCGCCGCGATCGGACCAGCCTGTCGCTGCGCGCGCGCAATATTTTCAATCGCGTCGCGAATTTGCGCGCGGTGACTAACGGATATGGGGTCGGTCAAACGTTCAGTTCAGGACCGCGATCGATCCTGCTGAGCTGGGACCGGCATTGGTGATGCGGGTCGCCGGGGCGGCCCGCAAGGGATTGGAAAGCGCGGACAAGGGGTTTCGGGGTTGAACCGACTATCAGGATCGTCGTTGCCGCAACCGGGCGGGGTGGAAAACAGGGCGACCGACTATTCCGCCTATATCCCGGCGCTGCGCCGCTATTTCGCGCGCCGCGTGGCTAACGCCCATATCGTCGACGACCTGGTGCAGGACGTGATGCTGCGCATGCATGTGCGCCACTCGCCCGACGGCATCGACAATCTGGAAGGCTATATCTTCCGCACCGCGTCCAGCGTATTGCGCGATCAGGCGCGGCGCGATCAGGTCCGTCATGCCAAGGGGCATGATGAACTGACGGAAAAGGATCATCCTGCTGAGGAACGGACCGCCGACCGCGTCTTACAGGCAAGGGAAGAGATCGCCCAGGTCGTCCGCGCGCTGGAAGAACTGCCGGAACGGACCCGCGACATCTTCCTGATGCGGCGCTACGAAGGGCTGGCCTATGGCGATATTGCGGAAAGGCTGGGCATTTCGGTGAGTGCGATCGAGAAACATGTCGCCAAGGCCGTCGCGCATATCGCCCGGCGCATGGCACGATAGGATAGCGGTCACTTCATGACCCAGGACGGGGACGACCCCTTCGACATCGCCGCCACCCATTGGGCGCGGTTGCAATCCGGCACGGCGACATCCGCCGAACGGGCGGCGATCGCCGCCTGGTGCGACGCGGTGCCGGCACATCGCGCGGCCATGGACGCGATCGAGCGCGGATGGGACGTCGCCGGCGCTGCGGAGCAGGATGATGCGATCGCGGCGATGCTGGCCCAGATGCAGGCGCGCCAGGCCGAAGCCGCTGCGCCATCGACGCCGCGCCGCGCCTGGCGCGCGGCCTTGCTGGCAGCCTCGCTGACTGCGCTACTCGCGGTGCCGGCGACGCTCTGGTTCACCAGCCGTCCGGCCGAGCATCCCGTGCCGCCCGCCCTGTCCGGCGAACAGGTGGCACAGGCGGCGGGCACGCGCCTGTTCAGCCCGGCCGGCCGCCGTCGCAATATCCAGCTGCCCGATGGATCGCGCGTGATCCTGGACGCCGACAGTGCGATCCGCTTCGCCTTCTCCGCCGACAAGCGGGCAGTCGCATTGGAAACGGGCCGGGCCTATTTCGCCGTCCACAAGGATAAGAGCCGCCCCTTCAGCGTGTCGGCCGGCAAGCTTACGGCCACGGCGGTCGGCACCGCCTTCGACGTATCGCGCCTCTCGGGCCGGGAACAGGTGACCACGACCGAGGGGCTTGTCCGCGTCGTGACGGCTGCGGCAACCCACAATGGCAGCCGCGCCACTTTGCTGCCCGCCGGCATGCGTCTGACCCAGAAGGACCAGAGCGTTTCGGTCGATCCGGTCGACGTGACCCGCGAAAGCGCCTGGCGCGACGGGCGCATCGTCTTCACCGGCCGCTGCCTGTCGGACGTCGCGGCGGAAATGAACCGCTATGGCTCGGGCCGGCTGGAGGTGAAGGAGGATGCCGCCCATATCGCCATCAGCGGCGTGTTCGACATCGACAATGCCGATGGCTTGGCCGAAGCACTGGAGCAGCAGGGGCTGGTCCATGTAGCGCGTAGCGCCGACCGGATCGTCCTGACCCGCGGCGACCAGATCATCCCCGGCGACTGCGCCGTCCGGGGCTGATCCATTAGAACGGGGCGCCAGCCGACGCCCCGCGCCTTAGCTTATTTCCGGCCCTATTTCCGATCGGCCGCGCCATAGAGCAGCGCGTTGAACAGGAATTTGAACGTGCCATAGGATTGGGCGCGCTGCGCCACTTCCGGCCCCATCACCAGCAGCTTGCCCTTGCCGACATCGACATCGGCGACGGCGATCGTGCCGGCCAGCTTCTCCTGCCCCACGGCCCAGCCGCTGCGCAGCAGGTCGCGGCCCTCGAACCAGGAGACCTGGCCATAGGGGGTGGCATTCGCCGTCACGAAGGTCTGCGAGCGGTTGAAGAACATGTCCACCTGGTCGGGCAGGCCATAGGCCAGCGGCTGGCGGCTATCGACGCGCGCACGCAGGATCGATCCGGGGATGAAGAAGCTCTTGGTGTCGAGCGGCTTCATCGCCCCCTCCACTTCCCGTGCCAGCGCGGGCTTGAGCGGCGTGCCAAGCAGGTCGATGAAGCGGGCCGAATTGCCGATCGCCACCACCGCGCCGCCATTGCGGGCGAAGTCCGCGACCGCCGGCACCGTCTTGGCATCGGTCAGGTCGCCCAGCATCGGCACGAACTCGGCCGGCGTATCCTTGGCGTCCGGCTGCTTGCCGGCGCGCGCCGTTCCCCAGGCGCCGCTCGGCGGCAGTGCTCCGTCGGCGAACAGCAGCACGTCATAATCCTTCGCCAGATTGCCCGCATCCAGACGCTTGGCATAGACCGGCGCGAACGGGAATTCGAACTTCTCCAGCAGGAAGCGGGTCCAGCCAGTCGGGATGTTGCCGCCATAGCGATCGACCAGGCCGATGCGCAGCGGTTTGAGCGCAATGCGCTCGCCCTGCGGCGCGGCGTCGAGCGCATGGGCGGTCAGGCCCAGCTGCGTCACCGCATCGCCGACGATCTTCTGCGCGCCGGCCGATGCCGGAATCCAGATCGCGCCGGCCTGCATCGCCTCGCCATCGGCGCTCACCGCCTGCTTCAGCCAGGCCGGACGCACCCCCGCCTTCAACAGGCGGTTGGTCAGGATGAAGCTGTTGTTGCTTTCATGGCCGACAATCCAGCCCGCCTTGCCCTGGCCGATAATCCGGCCGGGCGGCGGCGCCAGCAGGTCGGGCACCGGGGTGAAATGCTGGTCCAGCCCGTCGAGCAGCCGGTCGAAGCCGATCCCCATCTGATAGGCCAGCGTATAGCCGGTAATGTCATAGGGCGCCTTGGGCGGGCCGCCGGGGAAATCCGTGTCGTGCGGATGGTCCTGCGGCTCGAACATGTCGATTACATGCGGGCGATAGGCCTGATCGGTGCGCACGATATAGGAACCGGCGGCATAGTTTTTCCCGCCTGCCTGGAACGGCGCGTCGGCGCGCTCCACCTCGACGCCATTCTTGATGAGCGCGTTGAGGAACGCGATCGCGGTCGGCATGTCGCGCTGGTCGGCGGGGATGATATAGGCGCGCGGATCGCGCTCGGCCGGGGCCTGCAGCATCGTCTTGTAGAGGCCGGGATCGACCTTCTTGGGGCCACGCCCTTCGTCCAGCGCCTTGGCGTTGGCCAGCCGGTCGACCTTCGACGGGGTGATCGTCCAGCTATCCTTGCTGCCCTTCTCGATGCTGTTGGCGCCCATCTTCCAGATGTTGAACAGCAGCCGCTCGCGATTGCGCGACGCATAGTCGATGACAGCGCGGTCCAGCGTCCACTGATAGTCGAGCGAATCCTGCAAATGCCAGTCGCGCGGGCCGATCGGCATCATCTCGTCGCCGCGCGGCAACTGGGTCGATGGCACCAGCGGGATCTTCGCCGGGGTCGGCCCGCCGATGATCTCGGTCAGCAGGCCGATGCTGTTGTGGAAATAGGCGACCGATCGTTCCATGCCATTGTGCCAGGTCGAATAGGGCGCCGCGCTGCGCGTGCCCGACCCCGCCTTGCCTTCGGAAATCAGGCGCGAATGCATGGCAAAGCCGACTTCGTTGAGTTGCGCCATGACGATCGGGTCATAATTGAAATTGAACGGATCGCGGAACGGCGGCACGAACACCACCATGCCCTCCGGCCCGGTCTGATGCTGGTTATAGACGATCTGCGGATACCATTGGCGGAACAGCACCCGATTGACATTCTCCGTCTCGGGCATCGCCGCCATGAAGCTGTCACGGTTATTATCGTGGCCGATATATTTCTGGTAGAGGCGCGGCAGCGTCGCCATCTCGCGCTTCTTAGGATCGGCCGACCGCATATACCAGTTGGCGACCAGTTCCATGCCGTCGGGATTGTCATGCGCGAACAGGATGATGCAGTCGTCCAGCATGCGCATCGTTTCCGGGTCCGACTGGGTCAGCATCCGGTAAAGCACCTGGATCTGCCCCTGCGACGTCACCGTTTCGGTCGCATGCATGCCCGCGTCGATCCAGACCACCGCCTTGCCCTGCGCCGCCAGCGCGCGCGCCTGCGTCTCGTCCACGCCATGGGCGCGGGCCAGCTTCTCGGCAATGGCGCGATACTCGTCCAGCTTGGCCAGGTTCGCGGGCGAGGAGACGATCGCCATCCACTGGCTGCGCCCTTCCGCGCTCTTGCCGATGTCGACCAGCTTCATCCGGTCGCTTTCGGTCGCCAGCTTCTGGAGATAGGCCTCATATTCGCTGTAGTTGGCGAGATAATAGTCGGTCCCCGGCGGCTGCTTGAAGAAGCGCTCGGGCGGGGTCGGCGTGCCAGATTGGGCGCCAGTCTGAGCCGCGGCAGGCACGGCCTGCAAAAGCAGCGCGCCCGACAGGAAAAGCCAATGGGGTTTCATGCAATCTCTCCAGATATCTGGTCGTCGTGGGGCATAAACAGAAGGGGCGCGATGCTTCATCGCGCCCCCTTTCGAACAGGCCGTCAGCCCTTAGTAGAAGCGGACATTGTCGATCTGCAACCACATGCGCTTGCCGGGGCCGCGCGATCCGCCGAACTCGACCTGGGTGATGCCGTCACCAGTGAAGGCCGGGCCGACCTTGCCGCGCCGCTCGACCGGCTTGAACTGGCTGAACGGCACCTCGACCGCAGCCCAGCCGGCGCCGCCCTGCACCTGCGCTTCCCAGACGCCATCGAGGCCGTTCAGGCGAACGGTGTAGGCGCCGTCGCCCTTCAGCTCGAACCGCAGGCCCTTGTAACCGCTGATCTTCGCCGGGGTGATCGACCCGCGGCTCAGCGGAATGGCGAAGCCGGCATAGGCCGCTTCCTTGACCGCCATGCGCGCCGACAGCGACAGCGCCTTGCCGCCCTCGTCGCGCGGCACCGTCTGGGTGATCTCGACCGACCGGTCGATGCCGCCATCGGGCGTGTCGACGCGCAGCGTGTCGATCGACGAGCGGCGATCGTCGCGCTCGAAATCGTCGATCAGCGCAGGCACGCTGATCGAGGGCAGACGGTCGGTCTTGTTGGCGGCGGGCAGCGCCGGGGCGCCGGCGCCAAAGGCCAGCTTGCCGTCGATCAGCACCTGCGAGACTTTGTAGACATCCTTGATGTTGGTCCAGGGGGTGCCGTCGATCAGCACGATGTCGGCGCGCTTGCCGACCGCGATGGTGCCGCGATCGGCATCGATGCGCATGATCTTTGCGCTGGTCTGGGTGCCGGCGACCAGCGCCTGGCTGGGCGTCAGCCCGGCCTGTACCAGCAATTCCATCTCGTGCAGGGTGGACGGACCATGCGGCGTGCCCGGCATGCCCGCATCGGTGCCCAGCGCGATTGGCACGCCAGCATCGAACAGCGCCTTCACATTGCCCAGCGCAAAACCGAACTTGCGGAAGGTCTGCTTCAGGCGCGGATCGTCGGCCTTCACGTCGCCACGCTTATAGGGATCATAGACCGCCAATGTCGGCGCCATAGCCATGCCGCTCTGCTTGATCGCGGCGACTTCCTCGGCGGTGATCGGCCGGTCCTGCAGGCCATGGGCGAGCGAATCCACGCCCGCCCGCGCCGCGACCAGACCGCGATCGACGGTGACGGTGTGGGTCAGCACCGGCCAGTTCTGGACATGGGCTGCCTCGACCGTGGCCTTCAGCGTCCATTCGTCCATGCTGGTATTGTCGGGCGACACGCCATAGCGCCAGCCATCGGAGAAGATCTTCACCAGATCGGGCTGATAGGGCACCAGGCTCTCGATCGCGGCCTTGCCGGCGGCGGGGGTATTGACCCAGATGGTGGTCGCCTGATCGGCCCAGTCGGCGCCATGGCCGCCGGGCGTGCTGATCCGCGCGGCAAAGCGGACATGGGGCGCGTTCATCTGGCCCAGCCAGGCGCGCAGCGGCGCAAACGCCTCGGGCGCTTCGTTGAAATCATTCACCGTCGTCACGCCGGCCGCGACATAGGCATTGGCGATCTGCGGGAAGGTGCTGGGGCTGCCGCCGGCGGTCCAGTGGGTATGGACGTCGAAGAAGCCGGGCAGCAGCGCCTTGCCCTTGGCGTTGATGACCCTGGCACCGCGCGGCACCTTCACATCGGCGCCGACGGCGGTGATGCGGCCATCCTGGATCAGCACGGTGCCGGGCGCGGGCGCCGCGCCGGTGCCGTCGAAAATGGTCGCGCCGACGATGGCGACCGTGCCGCCATCGGCTGGGGCCGAGACGGAAGCGGCGGAATGCAGCGCGATCGGCAGGGCGATGGCCGAGGCCAGCAGAGCAGTGACAACAGATTTACGCATGGGACTTCCCCCTCAAAGGCAATGATTATTCTTCGGTCGCCGGCACGGCCGGCATGCAGAACCAGCATTCGGCATCGCTGCCGATCGGCGCGCCCGGCGGAATCGGCGGCGGCGGCGCGATCGGCTCGGCTAGCTTGGCGCGCTCCTCGGGCGAGGCCGTCAGCATTGTGGCGAGATAGCGATTATGCGCAGCGTCGGCGGCGTCGCCGCGCTTGCCGAGGCGCCCGGCCAGGCTTTCCATATGCGCCCGCACGATCGCGATCGCGGTCGACGACAATTGTTTGTCGTCGGCCAGGCTGATGAGGCGCAGGACATAGCGGGCCCGGACCTGCCGCGCGATTTCCGCCTGCCGGCCCGTTGCCCCGGCGGCCATCACCCGATCGTCGATCGCGCCCAGATATTCGTCGAGCGACAGCTGGCCGGCATCGGCGGCATGCTGCGCCACCAGCCGGTTGAGCCGTTCGGGCGCCAGCATCGAGATGAAGCTGCCGTCGGCCGCCACTTCAGCCGCGCGCGCCCAGTCGAAGGCGGCGGCGGTGCGGCCGGGTAGCAATTCGATGTCGGTCTGGCGGTCGCTCATGCCCGACTGGATCGATGACAGCAAAGGTGACAGGCGATCGGGCAGATCGAGCGCGGCGGGATCGAGCGTCGCGAGCAGGGCGCGCAATGCCGCTCGCTGCTGCGCGGCGTCGACCGGCAGCGCCTGCTCATGGCCGTCGCCCTTCACCGCATAGCTGTAATCCACCCCGCCGATCAGCTTCGACGCGGCCGTCACCTGATAACGATGGAACAGGTAGATCGGCACGATCATCCGGCGCAGGTCAGCGGCGGCCGCCCCGGCGGGCAGATTGTCGAGCCCGAAGCGGTCGAGCGCGATCCGGCGCACATCCATGATATGGGTCAGTTGCGCCGCGGCATCCGTGCCATCATCCCACATATTGCCCCAGGGCTGGGCATCGCCATCGCCGCGTGTGTCACCATCGGCGACAAAGCGATAGCCCTTGGCCTGGACCGCGCGGGTCATGGCGTCCAGCGCGCCCTTCTCGTCGGTGCCGGCCGGGAACTGGCGATAGAGCCAGTCGATCGCGAACCTGTCCCAGGCGCCAACGCCCGTGGCATAGGCATCGGAAAAGTCGAGTGCGCCGTCCCGCACGGCGATGCGCGGCGCGGGATAGTCCATCACCGACGCCCGGTTCTCGAAGGTCGAACCGGCGAAATTATGGGACAGGCCCAGCGCATGGCCGACCTCATGCACGGCGAGCTGGCGCAGCCGCGCCTTGACCAGCATGATCGGGTCGTCGCTGGCGCCGGTGCCTTCCCTGGATGCGCCGGCCAGCCCCTCAAAGATCAGCTTATCCTGCCAGGCACGCAGCGATCCCAGCTGCACCACGCCGCGCACGATCTCGCCGCTGCGCGGATCGACGATGGTGGTGCCGGTCGACCAGCCGCGCGTTTCGCGATGGACCCAGGCGATGACATTGTAGCGCGCATCCATCGGATTGGCGCCGACCGGCAGTTCCTCGACCCGGAAGGCATCGACGAAGCCAGCGGCATCGAACGCCTGCGCCCACCATTGGGCGCCTTCCTTCAGCGCATCGCGGATCGCCTGCGGCGCGGCGCGGTCGACATAGAAGATGATCGGCTTCTTGACCGCCGAACGCGCGGCATTGGGATCGGTCTTTTCCAGCCGGAACCGGCGGACCAGCCGGGTGACGATCGGCTCGTCCAGCGCAGCGGCATAATTGTTGCGGATGACCTGGACCGACGTGCCGGTGCGCGGGTCATGGGCGCGGGTATGGAAATTGGCGTCGGGCAGGCGGATGAAGCTGTGATGGACCCGCACCGTCAGCCCGCGCGCATCGGGCAGCACCCGCTCGATGCTGCGCCCCGGCTCGTCGCTGGTGAAGGTCAGCGCCGCCTCGAACTCGACATTGTCCGGGAAGGCCAGGCTCTGCGCCGGATCGATATAGGACAGCGCCGGCGCAATCTTGAAATTGCCGGCCTTGGTCGCCTTCAGCCGCCCGGCGACGTCAAAGGCATCACGCATCAGCAGGCCGGACAGGTCGAGCGTGATGCCCCTGTCATCTTCGCTGACAATATCGCCCGACCAGATCGGCGAATTGGAGAAGGAGCGCGCGACCGCCTGTTCCTCGCCGGCGTCGCCATTGAGCGCGCGGAAGCGATAATTCTCGAACTCGGCCAGCACCTTGTTGCCGACCTTGCGGAACAGCAGCACCTGCGTCTCGCCGAGCCGCGCGCGATCCAGGCCGATCTCGGCTGCGCCAAGTCCCCCGGCGATCGAGGGGGTGTAGAGATAGCGGGCGATGACGCCATTGGCGCCCGCTTTGGGCAGGACGATCTTCTGCCCGCCCGCCAGCGTGAACAGGCTGGCCGAGGCCGGACTTGCCGTCGGCGCGGGCTGGGCCAGCGCGGTGCCGGCCGGCACGCTCAGGATCATCAGGGCGACAAGCGGCAGCGCGCGCAGCGATTTCATCAATAACATGTCCCGAAAGCAAAAAAATGGGCACCGGCCGGATGGCCGGTGCCCCAGGAGGCATCAGAATTTGTGGCTGACGTTCAAGTACCAATAGCGACGCAGCGGCGAATAAAGCTGGCCCTGATAGCCACTGGACGACAGCGGCGGCGCCTTATCGAACAGGTTGCGCACACCGATGCGCATGCTGGTGCCGCTCAACGATCCCTCGGTGAAGCGATACTGGCCATAGAGGTTCGCCGTGGTGGTCGCCTTGACCGTCCAGTAATCGCCGTCGGCGTCGATCAGGCCGGTGTCATAGACCTTGCCGGTATATTGGGCGAAGGCGCCGACCGTCACATTATTGAGCGACCAGGTGAGCGAGGCCGAACCGCGCCACTTGGGCTTGCGATCGAGCTGCAGCAGGCTGCGGCCGCCCGAGATGTTGACGGCGGCGTCGATGTCGCCCGCGTCCTGCGCCGCCAGCAGTTCGGCGATGCCCGGCGAGGGTTCCTGATAATATTTCAGGAAGTGCGACGCATTGACCGCGAAGTTGAAGCTGCCGACGCTGGTTTCGGGCGTGCGATAGGTGAGGTTGAAGTCCAGGCCCTTCACCGTCTGCGGCTGCAAATTGGTATATTGGTCGAGGACGTAGAGCACCTCGCCCGCCGGGGTCAGGCCGGTGCCGGCAAAGGCTTCGACATCCGAAGCGGTCGCCGCGGCGCGGATCACGTTCGGATTGCTCGAACCCTGCTTGCGCAGCAGATAGTCGAGGATCAGCGCATTGCCTTCGCCAAAGATGCCGACCAGGCCGGTCTGGCGCACCCGCCACCAATCGGTGGTGAAGGTCAGATGGCCCATGCCATCGGGCAGCGGCGGCTCCAGCACGACGCCGAAGGACAGGGTCTTTGCCCGTTCGGGATCGAGATCGGGGTTACCCGAACGCCGGGCCGAGGTGGTCTGCGCCCGCGAACATTGCGAGAAGTCGGTGATGCGGCCGGCGCGGACGTCCGCCTCGCACATGATATAGTCGGTGCGGCTGTTCGCGCGCGTTACGACCGTCGCGTTGGTCTGCTCCAGGTTCGGGGCACGGAACGACTTGGCCCAGGAGCCACGGAAGCGGATGCCGCGCACCACTTCCCAGGCACCCGCGATCTTGGGCACGGCGACATCGCCGAAATCGCTATAATGTTCGTACCGGCCGGCCAGCTGGAGATCCAGGCTGCGCACCAGCGGGATGTCCATTTCCGGCGAAACCAGCGGCACGGCAAATTCGGCATAGGCGCCGAACACTTCGCGATGGCCGCTGGTGTCGTTGTTGAGCGCCGAGTTGACGAAGTCGCCCGAGACCGCGCCGGTCAGCGGATCGGTATAGGTGATGGTGCCGTCGATGCGCGGATCGCGATCGTCAAGCTGGGTCTCGCGCCGCGCCTCGATGCCGGCGGCAAAGCCGACATTGCCCCCCGGCAGGGTGAACAGGTCGCTCTTGGAGATGCGGAAGTCATAGGTCGCCAGGGTCGACTTGGTATAGCGGACCAATTCCTCGCGCATCGCGTCGATGGTCGACTGGCTGTTCACCGACGTGCCGAAGATGTTGTAGGCATCGGGGGTCGAGAGCGACAGATATTCCTGCAGCATGGTGCGGCTGATATTGTCGCTGACGTCGCGGGCCCAGGCTTCGGAATAGCTGACCGCGCTTTCCCAGTTGAAGCCGTTGAACTCGCCGCGCAGGCCGGCCAGCAGGCGATATTGCTGGTTGGTCACGGTGACGTTCATCGGACCGAAGTCCTCGAACAGATAGTTGTTGATGGTCAGCGGCAAACCGGCGGTCGGTGCATTGGTGCCGGCCAGACGGTTGGGATTGACGGTGCCGTTGGCGAACACGGCCTGGCCCAGCGGGTTCCAGTAATTGCTCGCCGGCACATAGATGGGGATCGAGCTGAGCGTCGCGACCGGGCTCTGCTGCGCCTTGGTCTTGCTACGATAGAAGCCGGCTTCGGCGAAGAAGCTGACATCGTCGCTGATGTCATAATGGCCGGTCATGAACAGGTTGAGGCGGTTGAGGCGCGGCATGATCGACGTGCCCTGCGCCAGCGAGTCATAGCGAAGGTCGCGATCGGCACCGGTGGTCGCCATCGTGCCATTCTGGATGCAGCGATCATTGCCGATCGCCGCGACGCAGCCGGTGCTGCTGGTCGGCTGCACATGGAACTGGCCCGATGCGTTGGTCAGAGACGTGCCGTTGATGGTCACCGCCCGATTGCCATAGGTACGCAGGTTGGCGAAGGGCGTGGTGGTCGACCGGCCGTCGAGCGAGGTCGAGCCTTCGAATGCCGTCCCCTCGAACAGGCCACGGCGGTCGGAGGATTCGGTATAATATTGCTCGGTCGAATCCAGGCCTGTGCCATGGTCATAGCTGCCGAACAGGGTGATGTTGCCGCGATTTTCGGCAAAGTTGGTGCCGATCACGCCATTGCCGTTGAACTCGCGCAGGCCGGTGCCTTCCGCGCCGCCATATTGCAGCGACAGTTCCGCGCCCTGATAATCGGTCTTGAGCACGGTGTTGACCACGCCTGCCACCGCGTCCGCGCCGTAGATGGCGGCCGCGCCGTCGCGCAGCACTTCCAGCCGCTCCAGGCCGTTCACCGGGATGGCATTGGTGTTGTAGCTCAGCACCGGCACCAGCTGGTCGTTCGCCTGGCTGGTCGGGTGGGCAACGACACGGCGGCCGTTCAGCAGCACCAGCGTGTTGCCGATGCCCAGGCTGCGCAGGTCGAGCGAACCGACGTCGCCGCGCGCACCGTTGGAGCTGCCGGGCAGATATTGGCTGTTGAACTGGACGTCGCCAAATTGCGGGATCGAACGGAACAGTTCGTCGCCCGACACGGCGGCCGCGCTCTTGATCTCGTCGGTCGATACCACCGTGACCGGCAGCGCCTCGTTGATCTTGGCGCCCTTGATCTGCGAGCCGACGACGACGATGCCGTCCGCCGCATCCGCCGCCGGGGCGGCGTCCTGCGCCAATGCGCTGCCTGCGGTCATGGCCCAGCCCATGGCGATCAGGCTCGCCGCGCAGGCTCCCTTGTTCCGATACACACCCATATGTCTTCCCCTGGCTCCCGCCATCCGATCCCTTCGGATGGGCTCTGATCTTTTGAGGTCGTCCCCTCGTCCGGCTGCGTGGCCGGAAACCCTCTCATTGTCGGAGACGCAGGCCCGAAAATTTCCCCCATCAAAAATTTCACTTTTGTGATGGTGGTATCCATCGCCCTGATCGATAAGCCGTTTCACCAGTGGGGGATGGTGCGAACCGCCCCGCTTCATGCAGCCAGGGGATCCATCCATGTCACGCTTCGCCCGCTCCTTCCTTGCCCTCCTCGCGCTCGGCGCATCGGCGCCCGCCCTGGCCGGGCCGCTGGCCAATGGCGACCGGATGGCGATCATGGCGGATGTCGATCGCGGCGCGGACACGCTGGCGAAGAATGCGCTGCAAATCTGGAACTATGCCGAAATCGGCTTTCAGGAGACGAAGAGTTCGGCCCTGTTGCAGCAGCAGCTGAAGGCCGCCGGCTTCACGGTCGAGGCCGGGATCGCCGGCATGCCGACCGCCTTCGTCGCCCGCTTCAGGACCGGCGACGGCCCGGTCATCGGCCTGCTCGCCGAATATGACGCGCTGCCCGGCCTGCCCCAGGCGGCCGAGCCGGTGCGCAAGCCGATCGAGGGTATTGCCGGCCATGGCTGCGGCCATAATCTGTTCGGCGCCGCCTCGGTCGCGGCCGCCATCGCCACCAAGGACTGGATGGTCGCGCACAAGATCAAGGGCGAACTGCGCCTCTATGGCACCCCGGCCGAGGAAGGCGGATCGGGCAAGGTCTTCATCGTCCGCGCGGGGCTGACCAAGGATGTATCGGCGATGATCCACTGGCATGCGGCCGACAGCAACAGCGCGTCGCAAAATACCGCGCTCGCCAATATCAGTGGCAAGTTCCGCTTCCACGGCACCGCCGCCCATGCCGCCGCCGCGCCCGAACGTGGCCGCTCCGCGCTCGACGGGGTCGAGGCGATGGATGCGATGGTCAACATGATGCGCGAACATGTGCCGCAGGAAACCCGCATCCATTATGTCATCACTGATGGCGGCAAGGCGCCCAATGTCGTGCCCGACACGGCCGAGGTCTATTATTATGTCCGCCACCCCAATCAGCAGGTGGTCGCCGACATCATGGACCGGGTGAAGAAGGCAGCCGAGGGCGCGGCCATGGGCACTGGCACCACGGTCGAGTTCAACCAGGTCGGCGGCACCTTCGACCTGCTGCCCAACGACACGCTGGGCCATGTCATGTATGACAATCTGAAACAGGTGACCCTGCCCAGCTACAATGCGCAGGAGCAGGCCTTCATCACCCAGATCCAGTCGAGTTTCCCCAAGGGCACGCGCATGGGCGACGGCAGCGTCGAAGCCTATAGCAGCGGCGGCCTGACGCCGGCCTCCACCGATGTCGGCGATGTCAGCTATACGACGCCGACGGTCGGCATGGTCGCGGCCACCTGGGCGCCGGGCACCCCGCCGCACAGTTGGCAGGCGGTAGCCGCCAGCGGCACCAGCGTCGGCACCAAGGGCGCGGTCGTCGCCGCCAAGGCGATGGCGCTGACCGCCGCGCAATTGTTCCAGAGCCCGGACACGCTGGCGGAGGCCAAGGCCGAACTGGATCGCCGTCGCGGCAAGGATTTCGTCTATCGCTCGCTGCTGGGCGACAAGGGACCGGCGCTGGAATATCGAAACGGGAAATAGCCCGGATTTCACCAATCCCGCGCTTAAAGGACAAAGGCGGCATAACGGCGCACCCGCCTCCACTCCTCCAGCCTGACTCCAGCCATATGAAAAAGGCAGCATATCCGGGGCACTTCCCAGACATGCTGCCTTTTCGGTAATCCAGAGCTGTGCAAGATGACTGACCCAACCTCGAAAGGAGGATCGGGACTTGCATCATTTCAAAAGCACTTATTCCTTGGACAGATCATAGTGGCTGCTCGAATAGTGGAGCGGGCCATGCTGCTTGATCACATCACGCTGGCTATGATCAAAATAATAAGGCCGAGCATTTGCGGGACAGAAATGCCCCACCAGGCTTTGCCGCGTCAGATTGGTGTCCTTAACCGGTGAACCGCCATGGGCCAGATCGGCGTGCCAGATCAGCACATCCCCCTTCTTGGGACGGAAAACGTCGATCCCCGACGGCAATTGCAAGGATTGCTCATACAGGTAGCGGCTCCATCCCTCATGGACGTCCAAGCCATCCTCTTCAGCCGACCAATGCTTCTTGTTGCCAGCGAAGGGATAGTCCGGGAACCGGTGAGAACCCGGCGCATACATGAGTTCGCCCGAGCCTTCCTTGACATCTTCAAGCGCGATCCAGCACGCGGCCAATTCCATCGGACGATCGACCACAACATAGGCCGTGTCCTGATGCAGTCCCTGCTGCGACCCCTGATCGAAGCTCAGGCTCTGGAACAACAGCGGATCATCGGCAAAGATCAGCTTCAAGAACGCGAACAGGCGCGGCGACGCGAACAAATCGAGCGCTTCGGGCAGGCCAACATAGGAATCGACGATTCTGGTACCAAGCCGATCGACCGGCTCGGTCAACGGCTGCGCATGGTAGGAACCATGATGCTGATATAGCAGGCGTTCGTTTCCTTCCCTGAAGGACTTCTCGACCTGCTGCTGGAAGGCATCGATCGCATCCAGATCAATTGCGCCCTCCAGGATGAGAAATCCATTCTCAACGAAGAAAATCAGATCGTCACGAACATTGGCGGGAAGATGCATCGCCGAAAGGCGTTGCCGCCAATCAGCCCTGTCAATCCACATGCCACCAAATTTTGAATGAAAATTGGGGGTATCCATAAATATTGTGCCCTGCCCAAGGTCTTGCGTCATCGATCGAGATTCGGACGATTTGTCTAATATGGGCTTTTTGAAAGCGCAATGCATCTAGAGGGTTAGGACCCGTTGCAATGGTGACAATCCTCTTCACCATCGCGACGACACGGGCGATGAGACAAAAGTCGCGAATATTGGTCCTCGACAGTCCGCCACCAAATAACGAAAGGCATATGCGACGGGACAGACCCAAGGCTAGGCAATTCCCCTTCCCATCATCATAATGGCCAGGCCAGTCCGAGCGCCTTCCGGAAATTACCGATCGCGATGGAAATTCTGGCTGACCGGTGCAGGCTTATACCTCGCCCGCCCTGCTACACCCTCGACATTTTCCCGATCACCTTGAGCAAATCGGCGATCTTGAACGGCTTTTCGATCGCTGGCACCGCGTCGAATGCCTCAGGCAAATGGTCGCGCCCGTAACCGCTAACGAACAGGAAGCGCTTGCCCCGTTCCGACAAGAGGCGGGCGATGCGCTCCACACCTTCCCCCTGAAGATTGCCATCGAGCAGCGCGAGATCGAACTCTCCCTGATCGATCAGAGCCAGCGCATCTTCTACAGTCGCCGCCTGGCCGACGACATGTCCGCCAGCGTCTTCCAGCGTCGCTGCCAGTTCAAAGGCGACCAGCGGCTCATCCTCGATCAGCAGCAGGCGACATCCCCCCAGATGAAGCCCCTCCCCGCCGGCAGCGTCCGCCTGCAGTTCGCTTACTGCCGGCCGTATCTTCTTGCGCAAACGCGGACCCGAGGCATAGGGCAGCGTCAGCGTCCATCCCATGCCTTCCGCGCCGTAATGGGGCTGGGCACTGCCGCCGTCGGAACGCAGGCTGCGTTCGATCAGCGCGGTGCCGAAGCCGCGACGGCTGGGCGGCGCAACCGGCGGACCGCCCCGTTCGCGCCAATCCAGAACCAGTTGATCATTGGTCAGGCGCCATTCCAGCTCGACACGACCGGTCGGCGCTGACAGTGCGCCATATTTATGGGCGTTGGTCACCAGTTCATGCAGCACCAGCGCCAGGTGCAGCGCCGGTTCGGGCCGCAGATCGACCTCCGGCCCGTTCCAATGGAATCGTTCGCCGTCGATCGCGCCGATCGTCACCTGCCCCTCGATCAGATCCCCCAGCCGCGCGGCCTGCCAGGTTTCGCCGCTCAGCAGCGAATGAGCGCTGGCCAGCGCGTGGATGCGGCCGATGAAGGTCGGGGCAAAATCGGACGGGCCGGACGAATGGCGCAAGGTCTGGGTGGCGATCGCCTGGACCGACGCCAGCGTGTTCTTCACCCGATGGTTAAGCTCGCCGATCAGCAGCTTCTGCGTAGCCTCCGCTCGCTTGCGGTCGGTCACGTCGAGGATCTGCAGGCTGATCGAGAAGAGCCGGCCGGCGGCATCGCGCAGTGCCGAGCAATAGCATTCGCAATCGAGGGTCAGTCCTTCGGCTGTATGGAAGCGCAGCAGGCGGTTGGTGCGCGGCAGGGTGCCAGCGATCATCTCGTCCATCAGGCCGGCAAAGTCGCCGCGCTGGCTGTCGTCCAGCCATTTGAGCTCTGATGCGCCAAAGCCCGCCACCTCTGCCGCACGCCAGCCGAACAGCCGCTCCGCTCCCTTGGACCAGGCAACGACATGGCGCTGGGCGTCGATTTCCACGATCGCCAGCGGGCTGTTGTCGCCATGGGCCTGGATGCGGGCCAGCGCCGCGGCATGGCTGTCACGTTCCCGCGCCAGTTCCTGCCGCTGCTGGAACAGCTCGACGAACAAGGCGACCTTGTGCCGCAGGATATGGGGGTCGACCGGCTTGAACAGATAGTCGATCGCACCGCTTTCATAGCCGCGAAACTGGCGCCGCTCGTCGGTCGCCACGGCGGTCAGGAAGATGATCGGCACACGCCGGGTCCGTTCCGTGCCGCGCATCAGTTCGGCCAGCTCGAACCCGTCCATGCCCGGCATCTGCACGTCGAGCAGCGCCAGCGCGACATCCTCCACCAGCAGCAGTTCAAGCGCCTGCATGCCCGATCGCGCCTTGATGAGGGTCACGCCCTCGTCCGCCAGCAGCGCTTCAAGCGCGGTCAGATTTTCCTCGACATCGTCGACCGCCAGGATCTTGGTGGGCTCAGGCTGCATGGTCGAGCGCCTTCAGATCCTGCAGGTTGCGGCGATAGATTTTCTCGCCCTCGTCGAAATCGGCAAAGCCATCGGAATAGCGCGAGAAGCGCAGCGTTTCCTTCGAACCCAGCCCGAGGAAGCCGCCGCGGACCAGCGATTCCCCGAACAGGCCGAGCGCGCGATCCTGCAATTCGCGATCGAAATAGATGAGCACATTACGGCTGGACACCAGCTGTACCTCCCCAAAGACCTGGTCGCTCGCCAGATTATGTTGTGCAAAGACCGCGCGGCGACGCAACGTCTTGTCGAAGACGGCGGCGCGATAGGCGGCAGTATAATAGTCGGACAGCGAGGCCTTCCCGCCCGCTAGCCGATGATTTTCGCTGAATTGCGGCAGACGATCGATGGCGTAGATGCCCGCTTCCGCCTTTTCGAGCGCGGCCGGGCTGATGTCGGTGCAGTAGAAGATCGTGCGATCCTCCAGCCCTTCCTCGCGGAACAGGATCGCGAGCGAGTAGAATTCCTCGCCATTGGCGCAGCCGGCGATCCACACCTTGAGCGAGGGATAGGTCTTGAGATGCGGCACGACCTGCTCGCGCAACGCCCGGAAATAGGCGGGATCGCGAAACATTTCGCTCACCTGGATGGTGAGGAAGCCCATCAGGTCGGCAAACACGGCGGGATCGCGCAGCAACAGATGCTGGAGCTGGGACAGGCTGTCGCAGCCATGCTGATGCTGGGCACGGGCCAGCCGGCGATGTAGCGATCCGCGCGAATAGCCGCGAAAGTCGTAATGATAATGGCGGAAGATCGCTTCGAGCAGCAGGTCGAGCTCCAGCTCGTCCCGCGGCCCGAAATGCTCCTCCATCAGCGCGGCATCCATACACGCACCAGGCTGAGCAACTTGTCGACGTCGAGCGGCTTGGCGAGATAGTCGTTAGCACCGGCGGCCAGGCATTCCTGCTGGTCCTGCGCCATCGCCTTGGCCGTGAGCGCGATGACCGGCAGGCCCACGCCCCAGCCCTGCTTTCGGATTTCGCGCATCGCCGTCAGCCCGTCCATTTCCGGCATCATCACGTCCATCAGCACGAGATCGACCTTGGGCGCCTCGGCGCGCGCAGCCTCTTCGAGCGCGACAAGCGCCTCGCGGCCATTGCGTGCGATACGGACATGAACCCCATGGGGTTCGAAAATGCTCGTGAGGGCATAAACGTTCCGTATATCATCCTCGACAACCAGAATATTTTTGCCTTCCAGCGCCGCATCGCGGCTGAGCGAACGGGCGATCAGCTGCTGCTGGGGTTCGGGCAGTTCCGACACCACCTGATGCAGGAACAGCGTCACTTCATCGAGCAGCCGTTCGGGCGACTTGGCGCCCTTGACGATGATCGACTTGGAATAGCGGCGCAGGCGCAGTTCCTCCTCCGCGCCGAGGTCGCGGCCGGTATAGACGATGACCGGCGGGAAGCCGACGCTGTCATCCGCGCTCAGCCGTTCGAGCAAGTCGAAACCGGACGCATCGGGCAGGTTGAGATCGAGCACCATGCAGTCGAAGGTCTCGCGACCCAGCATTTCGAAACATTGGGCGGCCGAATGGGCCTCCAGCGTCTCGACCTCGCGCGAGGCGAGCAGCAGCTTGATGCTCTCGGCCTGCTGGGCGTCGTCCTCGACCACCAGAACCCGGCGCATGCGCTGGGCCATGCGCGCCTCCAGCCCTTCAAGCATGTCGATCAGCGCATCGCGCTTCACCGGCTTGAACAGATAGCCGATCGCGCCGCTGGCCAGCGCCGCCTGGCTGTCATCATCGACCGACACGACATGGACCGGGATATGGCGGGTGCGCATGTCGCGCTTGATCCGGTCTAGCACCGACAGGCCGGTATGGTCGGGCAGGTTCATGTCCAGGATCACGGCATGAGGCAGATATTGCCGAGCCATCAGCGCGCCTTCGTCGGCGGTGCCGGCGATCAGGCACTGGAAGCCCTGTTCATGCGCGATGTCGCACAGGATGCGGGCGAAGACTGGATCATCCTCCACGATCAGGATCAGGCGCGAATCCCCGGACAAGGTTTCACGATCATCCTGGGTATCGACCAGACTGGCGATACGCTGGCGCGCGGGCGCCACCGGCTGCGGGCGCGGCGCTTCGGCCAGGCTGATCGAGGGCAGATGGCTGAGCGCGGGATCGAAGCGATCGGGCAGCAGCAGCGAGAAGGCACTGCCCTCGCCCGGCTGGCTTTCGACGCGCAGTTCGCCGCCCAGCAGCCGCGCGAGTTCGCGCGAGATGGAGAGGCCAAGGCCGGTGCCGCCATATTTGCGGCTGATCGTGCCATCGGCCTGGCGGAAGGGTTCGAAGATCAGCTTCTGCTGCGCTTCCGCAATGCCGACGCCGCTGTCCTGCACGGTGAAGGCCACCCGGCCATCCGCATGCCGGCCAACGGTCAGCGCGACCTCGCCCCGATCGGTGAATTTGATCGCATTGGACAGGAAATTCTTCAGCACCTGCTCGACGCGCTGCGGATCGGTTTCGATCTCGACCGGATCGGCGCCGGCGGCAAGGCGGAAGGACAGGCCCTTGGCCTGGGCCGAGGGCGCAAAGATCGCCTGCAGCTTGTCCAGCATCGGCGCGATCCGCACCGAACGCGGCTGCAATTCCAGCTTGCCCGCCTCGATCTTCGAAATGTCGAGAATGTCGTTGATCAGGGTCAGCAGGTCGTTGCCCGACGTCTCGATCGTCTCGGCATGGCGGACCTGATCGGCGCTGAGATTGCCGGCACGATTTTCCGCCAGCAGGCGCGCCATGATGAGAAGCGAGTTGAGCGGCGTGCGCAGCTCATGGCTCATATTGGCGAGGAATTCGGACTTGTAGCGGCTGGCCTGATCCAGCTCGGCGGCCTGTTGCTGGAGCGAAAGCTGGGCGCGGGCGAGATCATCGCGCTGCGCCTGCATGTGGCGGGCCTGCTCCTCCAACTGGACATTGGTCTGTTCCAGTTCGCTCTGCTGCGCCTCCAGACGGGAGGCGGAATCCTGAAGCTGCCGGCTCTGGGTTTCCAGCTCGTCATTATTGGCGCGCAGTTCCTCGCCCTGGGCCTGCAATTCCTCGGCCTGACGCTGGGTTTCCTCCAGCGCGTCCTGCAACCGAGCGCGGAAACGGGCCGAACGCAGCGCGATGCCCATGCCGGCGCTCGCTTCCTCCAGCAGTTCGAGCACGCGGTCATCGACCGGATCGAAGGCGCCCAGTTCCAGCACCGCATTGACGATGCCATCCGTCACGGTCGGCACGATCAGCAGATGGCGGGGACGATCGCGGCCAAAGGCCGAGCCGATCGTCAGATAATGATCGGGCACATCATGCAGCAGTTGCGCCCGCCCTTCGGCCGCGACCTGGCCGAGCAGCCCTTCCTTGGCGACGAAGCGCTGCGGCATATCGGCATCGGCCGGCACGCCGAGCGTCGCGACGCGGTTGAACTGGCCATCCTCGCCCTTGAACAGGGCACCGCCCTGGAAACCGAGATAGCGCGCGAGGAAGGCAAGGATCGCCTCCCCCAGCTGCTCGACGCTCTGGTCGCCGCGCATCGCGTCGGACAGGCCCAGATGCCCCGCCTGCAACCAGGCCTGGTGCGCGCGCGCCTTGCTGTTGCGGCGCACCAGCAGATAGACGGCGATGGTCAGCACCACGCCCAGAAGGCCAGTGACAAGGCCCGACATGATCGCGGTCTGCGAAGCCGAAGCCATGTCGGCGAGGCGGATTTCCCGCAATCGCAGTTCCTCACGCGCCATAGTGTCGAGCTGGGCCCGGACGGCGTCCATTTCCTGTTTGCCGCGGCCGGTGGTGACGATCGTCAGCGCCTGGATGATGCTCTGGTTGCGCCGCGCCTCGATCGTTTCCCTGAGTTCGGCAAGCTTGGCATCGACATGACGCCGCAGGCGGACGAGATTATTCTGCTGGGTCGGGTTGTCGCGGGTCAGCCTGGCCAGCGCATCGAGCCGGCCGGGCATGGTCGCCACCGCATTCTCATAGGGCTCCAGATAGCCGCGGTCGCTCGTCAGCAGATAGCCGCGCTGGCCGGTCTCGGCATCCTGCGCGGTCGAGAGCAGTTCGTCGAGCGCGATCAGCACATTATGGGTATGGCGGATCGCCCGGTCGCTCTCGCCCAGGCCCTGGATGTTCAGATAGGCGACGGCGCCGCTGACCAGGAAGAAGGCGATTCCGAGGAAGAGGCCCAGCGCCGCCCATGCATCCGTACGCCCACTGATGGAGCCCAATTTCGCCTTACCCATTATCATCCTGTTGTCGTTGCCGTGACGGAGCTGCCGACTAACGGGCATTTCCGCGCGAAAGCAAGCGTCACCCCGCGTGATATGGATCACCGGCGTCCATAATCACCAATTATCCCTGTCTGTTCGGGTTCGTTCAGCGCGGACGCCCGATCAATCCAGCCCTTCGGTCATTGGCGGAACTGGCTCTTCATAGATTGAGACAATATCGTCGCTTGCCCGCTTCTCCGGCCAGATTTCGTCCAGCGTGGCAGGATCGTAAATCCGGCCATTCTTCATAACGGCGCCGATCTTCTGCGCATTGGCAATGTCGGCCAGCGGATCGGCGTCCAGGATCAGCAGGTCGGCAAACTTGCCCGGCTCCAGGCTGCCGACATCGTCGCTATGGCCGATCACCTCGGCCGACCCGATCGTCGCGGCCTTCAGCGCCTCCATCGGCGTCGCGCCGCCAGCGGCAAAGGCCTGCAACTCCCACTGATAGCCCAGCCCCTGGATCTCGCCATGGCTGCCAAGGCCGACGAGGCCGCCGGCGCGCTGTATCTTGACCGCGTCGGCCGCGATCTGCTGCCAGCTCTGCGCCTCGGGCGGCATCCAGTGGCGGTTGCGCAACTTGTCGCTGACGATCCCCGCCGGCACGAAATGGGTCCATTTCGCGTCGTCCTGCGGCCGCTTGTTGATGATGAAGTCGAACAGCGCCGGGGTGGTGCCATAGGCGACCAGGATGGTCGGCGTGTAGCTGGTGCGGCTCTGCGCGAACAGGCGGACGATATCCTCGCGCAGCGGCGACACCGGGATGCTGTGTTCATTGCCGGAAAAGCCGTCGATCGCATGGGTCAGGTTCAGCACCATGTCGCTCGCACCCTCGGTCGTGGGCATCATGCCCAGTTCCGCCGCTGCCTCGACCATGAACTGGCGCTGGGCCCGGTCGCCGATCATATAGCTCTTGATGTTCCGGGTGCGATAATGGTCGCGATAGCGGGTGAGCACGTCGACCGCATCCTGCTTGCTGTGGATTTCCGCGTTCACGAACACGCCCGGCCCGGTCGACCAGGCGCGCGGCCCCCGCATCATGCCGGCATCGATCATGTCCTGATAGGTGAAGATGTCGGTAGTGAAGGGCTGAGGGTCGAGCGCCGACGTGACACCGAAGGCCAGGTTGGCGGCAAAGTCCCAATGGCCGCGCTCCTGGATACCGCGCCGTATCTCGAACCAGTGGGCATGGGTGTCGACGAAGCCGGGGACGATATATTTGCCGCCTTCTTCGCGGATCGTCGCGCCCTGCGGCACGGCGACCGATCCGCTGGCGCCGACCGCGACGATGCGATTGTCGGTGATGACGATATCGGCATTGCGGATCACATCCTGTCCGCCCGCCATCGGCATGACGGTCGCGCCGCGCAGCACGACGCTGCCGCGGGGCACATCGCGCGGCAGCTCGACCGGCAGGGCGAAGCTCTGCGCCGCCGTCTCGGCCGCGCCCGGCGCAGCGGACAGCGCCTGATCGATCGGCAAGCGGCGGAAGGTCGATCCGACCGACCAGGTGATGGTCGCGCCCTTGTCGGCCCAGTCGATGAAGTCGGCGCCGACCCGTGTCAGCTTGCGTCGCGCCACCGCCGGCGTGTCGAGATTGACGGTCGCCGGCTCGCCGCCATTGGCCGGCGGAATGTCGACCAGATAGGCCTGGCTGAACGATTTGATGAGCGCGCGGCCGCCGTCCGGGCTGATCCGCACATCCTCGACCGGTGCCGGGCCGGGGAAATATTGGCCCAGCCCATGAGCCAGCACGCGCAGCAGCGGCTGCGGATCGCCGCCCGCCAGCGGCACGGAGGACAGGCCGCCGGCGCCATAGAAATAGAGGGTGTCACTTTCGCTGCCGAACTGCGGCTGGCGCGCCCCCATGGCATGGGTGATCAGCCGTGCTGTGCCACCGCCGGCGGGCATGTGTATGATGTCGGTCGGGCGCGCCGGATCGATCTCCGACGCGGTGCGCAGCCGGTCATATTGGTTCGCGCGCAGCGCCACCACGCCCTTGCCATCGGGGGTGAAGACGGGCTGGCTGTAAAAGGCCGGAAACTGCGTCAGCCGGCGCGGCGTGCCGCCCGTCGTCGGGATGCTCCAGACATGGCCGCCCTCCTTGGCGGTCCAGCTGACATAGGCGATGCTCTTGCCATCGGGCGACCAGCTCGGCTGGAAGGCATCGGCCGCGACTATGCGTCTGGGTGTCATGTTCGCTGACAGCTTCTGGACATAGAGGCCGCCCAGAGCGGTGAAGGCGACGCTGCCGCCATCGGGCGACTGGCGCGGCGCTTGCACCACGCGGACGCGTACCGGCCCGGTCTCTTCCTTCTGCCGCACGCGGGTCAGCGGGCCGAGACCCAGTTGCACCGGCGCGCTGAAGGGGATGTCGCTGATCGCGCCCGATACGATGTCGAGCCGCCTGATCCCGCCGCCGACGCTCATCAGCATCGCCTTGTCGCCCGGCATGAAGCTGAAGCGCGGCAGCAGGTCGGCATAATAGCCGCCATCCTGCCCGTCCCGGTCGATCGGGAAGGCGATCCATTTGTCCTCACCGGTCTCCAGATTGCGCAGGCGCAGGCCATCCTTCTGCCCCCCATTAGCGGTGCTTCGGCTGGCATAGGCGATCAGCTTGCCGTCATGCGACAGCGCCGGGCGCATCGCCCCGCCGGCCGACTGGATGATCGTCTCGTCCTGTCCGCTCTTGAGGTCGCGGCGCGCGATCGACCAGTTGGGCAGGTCATTCTCGGTCCAGGTATGGCCGCGCTTGGTCGCATAATAGAGATAGCGGCCATCGGGCGCCGCGACCGCGCCCATGGCATTCATCTTCGCGTCCCAATTGTCGGGCGATCCCGCCTTGGTGATCTGGATGCCGCTGCCGCCGTCACGGTCATACATGAACAGCTCGAACGCCAGGATCGAATGGACCGTGCGCGAGACATAGACAGAGCGACCGTCGGGCGACCAGGCCGGCGAGGAATAGATGGCGAGCGACTGGTCCTGCGACAGCTGTTTTAGGCCGGTGCCATCGACATTGGCGATCCAGAGATTGGTGACGCCCGACCGGTCGGAAAGGAACGCAAACTGCTTGCCGTCGGGCGAGAAGACCGGGTTGCGCTCGAACGCCATGCCGGTGAGCAGCGGCCGCGCCGTGCCGCCGCCGGCGTCCAGCGCATAGATGTCGCCCAGCAGGTCGAACAGGATCGTCCGGCCATCGGGCGACATGTCGGGCTGCATCCAGGTTGCCTCATGCGCGTCATAGCGCAGCGTCCGGGTGGGCGTCAGACTCAGCCCCTTGCTGTCCTGCGCCAGCGCGGGATGGGCACAAAGCAGGGACGCACCCAGAAGCAGGGAGACAAGAGAACGCATTGCGGCCTTTCGGTCAGAAGCTAGGAAGGCAGATAGGGAACGGGGCCGCAACCTTGCGGATGCGGCCCCGTTCTTCAAGGCGTTAGAGGCTCCAGTCGGCGCGCAGGCCGATGGTGCGCGGCCGGATGATCGAGCCCTGCGGCGTCGCCGCATCGTTCGCGAACGGGGCGTTCAGCACGCCATATTTGTCGAACAGATTGTTGGCGAAGGCCATCAGCCGGACCTTCTCGCCCAGGCTGACCGAGGCGCGCAGGTCGAACACGTTGAAATCGCCACGGCGCGAGACATCGTCGAAGCTGGTCGGCGCCGACGACAGGTAGCGATGGGCGATGTCGAAGCTGGGCGCGCCGGTCACATCGGCGAAGCTGAGCGTCAGATTATTGGCGATCGACCATTTGGACGAGCCCGGCAGCGTCGTGCCCTTGGCATAGCCGCCCAGCCCCGCAACGTCGAACGGATAGGGCAGGAATTCGGTCAGCTCCGCATCCTGCCAGGTGACGTTGGTGGTGAAGTGGACGATCTTGTTGACATTCACCGTGCCGGAAAATTCCACGCCGTTGACGCGCGCGCCGCCGGCATTGACGACATAGGAATAATAGGACGGCGCCGGGCCGAACAGGCGCGCCTGGATATTGTTCCAGTCGAGGTGGAAGCCGGTCAGGTCGATGGCGAAGCGGCCGTCGGGCGTCTGTGCCTTCACGCCGATTTCGTAATTCTTGACCTTGTCGCTCTCATAGGCCTCCGGAATGCTGGGCAGCAGGCCGGCATTGGGGTTGATGCCGCCGACGCGATAGCCCTGCGAATAGGTGGCATAGACCATGACATCCTTCGAGGGACGCCAGGCGATCGTCGCCTTGGGCAGGAAGCCGTCTTCCTTCTGGTTGACGCTGCCGCTGCTGTCGGTCGGCGTATAGCCGCCTTCATAGCCGCCCAGCGCACCGGCCTGGTTCAGCACGTCGGCCTTGGCGGTGGTGTCATAATAGCGACCGCCCAGCGTGATCTCGATCTGCTCCACCGGCTTGTAGGACAGTTCGCCGAACACGCCGAAATCCTCGTTCGTGCTCTTGGTGAAATAGCCATAGAGGCGGTCGCCCGGCGTCAGCTGCGCGCCGGAATAGCCGCCGAACAGGTCGGGATTGGCGTCGATATAGTCGGCGGCACCGGCCTGGAAGATCTGGTCATAGCTGTTCTTCTTGGCCTGAAGGTAGCTGACGCCGACCAGCCATTTGAACGGACCGTCGCCGGCCGAGGCGAGGCGGGCCTCCACCGTCTTGATGAGGGCATCGGCGGTGCCCAGCGAATAGGCCGCACCATCGCCGGTGGTGACGCCGGTCACATAGGCATAGGGGTAGGAGAAGATGGTGGTGTTGGTCTTCTTGGTGATCGACCCCAGCACCGTCAGATTGGCGATGTCGCTGACTTCCTGGTCCAGCCGCAGGCTGTTCATCCAGAATTTCGTCTTCTGGGTTTCGGCGCGCGGCAGGTTGCGGACATAGGGGTTTGGCAGGTCGAGATAGGTCTGGTCGTCCAGCTTGCTATCCTGCCAGCTCGACAGATAGGTGACCTTGGTCGTCTCGCCCAGATTGGCGACGATCGATCCGCGCAGGCCGCGGGTGCGATAATCGTTCGAGCCGTTCACGCCGATGCCGGGATTGTCGAGATAGCCCGCGTCCGACCGCTGCAGCGCGACCAGGCGCAGCGCCAGCTGGTCGGCGACCAGCGGGATGTTGATCATCGCCTTGGCGGCATAGTTGAGTTCGCCCGAGGCATTCTTGGTGGTGCCGATCAGGCCCGATGCGGCGGCGTCGACCTTGGACGGATCGGCGACATTGGCGACATAGTTGACGAGGCCGCCCAGAGTGGACGAACCGAACAGCGTGCCCTGCGGCCCGCGCAGCACTTCGACGCGCTGCAGGTCGAACGTGTCGACGTCGGGGATGCCGATCGGGAAGCCCGGCTCCACCACCGGCACTTCGTTGAGATAATAGCCGACCGTGGTCTGGCCCTGCTCATGATAGGTGGTGGCGGCGACGCCGCGGATCACGACCTCGGAAATGCCGGGCTGATAATCGTTGAACACGACGCCGGGCAGGCGGACGATATAGTCCGACAGGCTGTTGGCGTTCATCTTCTTGAGCTGCTCGCCGGTGACGGCGCTGATCGGCAGCGCGACCTGGCGGATATCCTCGTCGCGCTTGCCGGCGGTGACGATGATCGTCTCGCTGTCGCTGGCGGCCGGGGCCTGGGCAAGGGCGGTGCCGGACAAGATGGTCGCGGCCGCCATGGCGGTGAAACTCACAGTCTTGAGACGCGTCAGTCTGTTCATTGTCATTCCCCTTATGATGTGAGAACCGGCCTTGTTCCGGCCGGCTTTCTCCCTTGCTCGGTTGTTAGATGTCGCTCCCTTCGCCAAAGCGCTGGCGACCGCCGACGATCGTGCGCAGCACCTTGGTCGCGCCGATCCTGGCCGGGTCGATCGCGAACAGATCGGCGTCCAGCACCGCGAAATCGGCCAGCATGCCGGGCTTCAGCAGCCCCATCCGGTCGTCGCTGAAACCGGCAAAGGCGTTGGTCGCGGTATAGGCATGCAGCGCCTGGAGCAGGCTGATCTTCTGCTCGGGCAGCCAGCCGCCGGGGTTGGCGCCGTCGATCGTCTGGCGCAGTACGGCGGCGGCGACCCCGGTCAGCGGATCGAGCGGCGCCACCGGCCAGTCCGATCCGAAGGCGACCTTCGCCCCGGCGTCGAGCAGCGACCTGAACGCATAGGTGCCCTTCAGCCGCTCGGCGCCGACGCGCTGGATCGCCCAGCGTCCGTCATCGATCGCATGATAGGGCTGGACCGATGCGATGACCTGCTGCCGGGCGAAGCGCGGGATCGCGGCCGGCGCCAGATGCTGGGCATGTTCGATGCGGAAACGGCGGTCGCGCTTGCCATTCTTCGCGGCGGCAGCAGCAAAGATGTCGAGCGCCTCGTCATTCGCCTTGTCGCCGATGCCGTGGATGGTGATCTGCAGGCCGGCCGCATCGGCATCATTGGTCCATTGCTGGACATCGGCGCGCTCGTGGATCGGGAAGCCTTCATTATCCGGCGCGTCGTCATAGGGGCGATAGAACATCGCCGTGCGCGACCCCAGCGACCCGTCATATTGCAGCTTCAGCCCACCCCAGCGCACCCAGTCGTCGCCGCGCCCTTCGGCCTCGATCAACGCCTTGAGCTTCGCCCAGTCCTGCAGGGGTACGAAGGAATAGAAGCGCATGTCGGTCTCGCCCTTGGCACGCAGGCGGCGCAGCGTGTCATGGGTGATCCAGTCCAGTTCGGTGGTGTGGACCTGGACCACGCCCTTGGACAGGCCATGGGCGATGCCCTGGCGCGCGGCATCTTCCTTGTCGGCGTCGGTCGGCGCGGGGATGGCGCGCTTGACCAGATCCATCGCCGCATCCTTCAGGATGCCGGTCGGGTTGCCATCCTTGTCGCGCACGATCATGCCGCCGGCTACATCGGGGGTGTTGCGGTCGATCCCGGCCAGTTTCAGCGCCAGCGAATTGAGCGCCAACATGTGCAGGTCCAGCCGCTGCACCGCGACCGGGGTATTGGGCGTCACCGGGTCCATCCAGCTGCGGTCGGGCAGTTCGCCGCCCCATAGTTCGGCGTCCCAGCTGCCGCCCTGCAGCCATTGGCCGGGCTTCAGACTCTTGGCCGCCTCGCCGACGATGCGGGCAAATTCCTGCGGGCTCTTCGCCTCGCGCAGATTGGGCTGGCTCAGCAGATAGGATCCGGTGAGGAAATGGGTGTGCGCGTCGGTGAAGCCGGGCATGACGAAGGCGCCGCCCAGATCGATGACCCGCGTGCTCTTGGCCGACTGCGCCTTGACCGCCGCCGCGCCGATCGCGGCGATGCGTCCGTGGGCGATGCCGATCGCCGATCGCGCCGTCGGCATGCCTTTGCCGGTCCAGACCGTCGCATTGACATAGGCGGTGTCCAGCACCTGTCCCTTCGCCCACAGGCTGCTGCTCAATGCCAGTCCGGCCAGGCCGGTCGCACCCCCTGCCAGCATTTCGCGTCGGCTGAACATCATTGCTCTGCTCCCTCGTGGCTGGTTTCGTCCAGCCGGTCCTCATTGTAGATCTGCATCCAGTCGCGCAGGCCGCCGGGGGCCAGGCTGCCGACAATCTCGTTGATGCCCTGGCGGCTTTCGTCGCGGCCCAGCTTGAACCGGCCGTCGATCGCGCGGACATGGGCGCGAAAGCCGATGATATGCTTCATCATCGGCTCCAGCCGCGCGCCGGCATCGTCGATATGCCAGGGGGCGACGCGGCCCGCTTCCATCCGGTCGGTAAGCGTCTGGATCGACTCGCGCGTCGCTTCCGGCAGAAGCTCGACATCGACGGTCAGCACCGCCATCGCATAGTTCCAGGTCGGCACCCAGGTCGGGTTCGACTGCATCTCGGGCGAGATATAACCTTGCGGCCCGTTCACCAGCACGGTGGCGCGGGGGACCGTGCGCAGTTGCGCGACCTGGGGGTTGGACAGGGCAAAATGGCCCAGCAGCGACACCAGCGCACCGTCCGCGTCGCATTCGGCCAGCAGCGGCAGCGGCGTCGCGCCGAAGCCGGCCTCGCTATGGGAGACGATCCAGCAGAGCGGATGGTCGCCGATCAGGGTGACGATGTCGTCCGGGGAGCGGGGCGCATATTTCATATGCATGACACTGCGCCGGCATTGGACCCGCCCGAAACATCCAATTCAGGAAAGTGAAGGGGTCCAAGTAAGGATCAGGGTTCGGCGCAGCGGCGCAGCGCCTGCAACACTTCTTTCGCCTCCTCCTCGGTCAGGCTGGCAAAGCCGATGCGCAGCCCCCGTTCGGTCCCTTCCTCGGCCGCATAGCTCTGCGAGGAGGCGAAGCTGAGGCCGATCTCGGGTGCTCGCTGCTCCAGCCGGTCGAGCGCCGCCATGTCCTTGAACTGCAACCAGAAGGCGAGGCCGCCATCGGGCAGGCGATAGTCGATCAACCTGTCCATTTCGCTGTCAAGATTGCGCGCGAAGGCATCGCGCCGCCGGGCATAGATCTGCGCCGTCTTGCGCACATGGCGGCGCACCTCGCCGCTCTCCAGCAGTTCGGCGGCGGCCTCCTCCGTCACGGTATTGCCCATGCCGTCGATCAGCGAGATCTGATAGGCCAGCGCGTCGACAACCTTGGGCGCGGCAGCGATATAGCCGATGCGCAGCGCCGGCACGAGCAGCTTGGACATCGACCCGGCATAGATCACCCGCGCCGGGGCGTAGCTCGCCATCGGCAGCAGCGGCTGCGCGCCGAAGTGGAATTCATGGTCATAATCATCCTCGATGATCGCGAAGGCGAATTGCCGTGCCAGTTCCAGCAGCCGCAGCCGCCGCTCGGGCCGCATCGACACGGTGGTCGGGAATTGGTGGTGCGGCGTCACGAAGATGGCGCGGACGCGATGCTTGCGGCAGGCCCGCTCGACATCGGCGACATCGACCCCGTCCTCGTCCAGCCCGACCGTGACGATCTTGGCCCCGCAGGCGCGGAAGGCGGCGACCGCCGGCTCATAGGTCAGCCGTTCGACCAGCACCGCGTCGCCCGGCCGGATCAGGATGCGCGCGGTCAGGAACACGCCCATCTGGCTGCCGCGGGTGATGCAGATATTTTCCGCCCCGACCATCAGCCCGCGCTGGCGCCGCAACATGCTGGCGATCTCCTGCCGCAGTCGTGGCGATCCGCGCGGGTCGCGATAATGGAGCGCATTGGCGCGCGACGCCCCCTCCGCCGCCTTGCGATAGGCGCGGGCGAGGAGGTCGGCGGGGAAGAGGCGCCCGTCGGCGACGCCCTCGTCCAGCTTGCGCCATTTGCCCGCGGGAATGGCGATCAGCCGGTCGGGCGCTGGCAAAAACGGATATTCGGTTTCGGCGGACACGCCGGTTGACTTTGCCGACAGGTGGGGGGCGTTCGTCGCGTCCCCCTCGGGCAAGGAGGTGGAAACGCGCGTTCCCCGCGTGCCGACGCTGGCCAGCCAGCCCTGGGCAATCAGTTCCTCATAGGCGGTGACGATCGTCTTGCGATTGACCTTCAGGGTCTCGGCCAGATCGCGGCTGCTCGGAAGATATTCCCCCGGCAACAAACGACCACGTTCAATCTCATGAATAAGACCATGAGCGATCTGGAGATAGCGCGGACCGTCAAGGTCTATGTTCACGCGTTTTTTGAGCAGCAGGTTCCAGGGACGAAGCATCCGTCCAACATGACGATCGACATCGATGAAATCCAGCGCGGCTTCTGCAATGCGCTATTGGCGCCGACAGGCTACGCACCCGCGATCGGCAGGTGGACAAGCATGACCATACCACGCGCTGACGGCATTGCCCTTATCCGCCCATGATGGGCACGGACGATGGCTCGAACCATGCTGAGGCCAAGACCATGACCGCCTTTGGAGCGGCTGGGGTCAAGCCGGACCAGCCGTTCGAATATCTTCTCCAGATCCTTGGCCGGTACGCCGGGACCAGTATCGGCCAGAATGAGAACCGCCTGCCCATCCTCCTGTCGCAGCGACAATGCCGCACTTGCCCCTTCGCCAGCATGGGCCAGGATGTTTTCGAGCAGATTGGCAACTGCGCGCTTGAGCAATTGGGCGTCGCCCCGAACCGTCAACGGTTGCAACTCGGCGGTCAAACTACGACCATCATCATCAAAAGCGGGCCGGTAGGCGTCCACGACGTCGGCGACCACATCGGCCAGCTGCAATCGGACGAAGCGCTTGCGAGCGGCAAAGCCACGCACCTCGGAAACCCCCAACAGGCCGGCAAACAGATCGAGCAGCGCGTCGATATCGGCGATCGCCTGTTCCGCAGATCGGCCAGCTGCGGGATCACTCGTGTCCTGTATCAGCCGCTCCATATCCTGGCGGATGCGGCCGAGCGGCGTGCGCATGTCGTGCGCCAGATCGCTCGACACCTGCCGCAGCGAGCCCATCAGTTCCTCGATCCGGCCGAGCATCTGGTTGAGGATGGTCGATATCCGGTCGAACTCGCTGCCCGATCCATCGACCGGCACCCGGCGAGCATAGTCGCCTTCGATGATACCCTGCGCCGTGCCGCTGATCAGCACCAGCCGACGGCGGACCAGCCGGCCAAAGGCGATGGTGCTGATGGTCCCGGTCAGCAGGATCACGCCTAGGCCGATCATCACCACGAACAGGATGCGATCATCGGACCGGTGCAGCGCCGAGCGATCGGCCGCGATGACGAGTTGGCCGCCATCGGGCAGACGCCGGCTGAGCGCCTGCGCCTCTCCGGTCGAACCATCGGGATGGCGGATGGGCAGGAACTCGCTCCAGCCATCGGCCGGCATTTTGGGGATCAGATGGCCGGCGATCCGGCGTCCTTCGGCATCGGCCAGCGCATAGAGCATCATCCGTCCATCGCTGTCGGCTTCGGCAAGATAGCCGGTGCCGGCCGTTGTTGCGCCATCGCGAGCGCGCACCACCTGCGCAAGCTGCGCCGCGCCGTTCGACGCATGGAAATCCAGCAGGGCATCCATTTCCCGCTCGATCCGATGGTCCATCTGCGCCTCGATCTCATGGTGCGAGATCAGGATGGCGGCAGCGCCCAGGATCAGGATGACCAGGCCCGATACCGTCGCCGAGAGGATCGACAGCCCCCTTATCGTACGCGGGAGAAGGGTCATTGGGCGCTGCTAAGCACCATATAGCCCGCCCCCCGGACCGTGCGGATCGCATCCTCGCGCCCACCCTCGTTCAGCTTGGCGCGCAACCGGCTCATATGGGTCTCGACGATATTGGTCTTGGGATCGAAGCCGAAATTCCACACCCGGTCGAGCAACATGGTCCGCGTCACTGGCCGGTCCGGATTGCGCAGCAGGAATTCGAGCAGGCTGAATTCGCGCGGTTGCAGGTCGATCGGACGGTCGCCGCGCCGCACCGTGCGCTTGAGCAGGTCCATCTCGATGTCGGCGACGCACAGAAGCGCCTGGAAATCACCCCGATCGCCCGGCGGTGGACGGCGCGCCAGCGCACCCAGCCGGGCGGTAAGTTCGGCAAAGGCAAAAGGCTTGATCAGATAATCGTCCGCCCCCCCTTCCAATCCGGCCACCCGGTCCTCGATCCCGGCCATGGCCGACAGGATGATCGCCGGCGCCTGGCACCCCGCTTCCCGCGCCAGCCGCAACATGGTGAGGCCATCAAGCCCCGGCACCATGCGATCGAGGATCAGGATGTCAAAGGCTTCACCCAGGGTTCGCGCCAAGGCGGCCTTGCCGTCGCTTTCCGCGACAACGCGATGCCCCAGTTCCTTCAGCCCCCGGCCCAGATAGTCCCGTGTGTCCCGATCATCTTCCAGCAGCAATATTCGCATCGCGTCCAACTAGTCTTGCCCTCCCTCCATGGCGCACCGCTCCCCCGGATGATCATTGGGGTTTCTATACCATTTCCCAATGTTGCCCGATTTGATGGACCTGCGAACGCCTATCAGTAAACAGGCCTCGCCTGCGAGTCATTATTATTAGCGCTCGCATTAGCTCATCATGAAGGACGGATGCCATGAAGTGCAGGAGGCAAGGGTCATGAAATTCACGCGCTTGCTGGCGCGTCGCACGGCGCCGGAACGGCAGGTCATCGCCGCGCTGCGCGGCCGATTGCCGGCCCGGCTCTTGGCCCTGCCGGATGCAGCTTCGGATTTCATCGCCGTGGTTGACGTCGCTGCCCGACAGGGGCTGCACTGTTTCGCCCTGCAATCGCCGTTCATCAGCGATGGCGAGGTCGAATTGCTCGCTTTGTTGGGCAGTGCGCAACGCCGCGCGCTTGTCGGCATAAGGGATGACAGAAAGGACGCGCCGGAGCGGCTGCTCCGCTGCGCCCTGCTGCTCCGCGATGCCGGGATATGGCTGCCCGTGGTGCAAGCCGGCGCCGACAAGGCATCGTCCGCCCTCTCCATGCCGCGCCCAGAACAGGCCGGGCTGGCGCGCGCCCGAGCGCTGTCCCTTGCCCGCTCACGGCAGGTGGCCAGCACCGGCGACTTCATCGGCATCGGCATCTCGCGCCAATATGTCAGCCGTCTCTGCAAGGAAGGGCATCTCCAGCGCGTCCGCCACGGCTGGTATCGGGCGGCGCCCATCGCCGCCAAAGCGCGCATCCATCACCATTCCTGACCCATGGGACCGGCACGAGCCGGCCCGTTCACAACAGCAGAAAAAGGGGATTATTCGTGAACCTGAATGACACGCGCGACCGCGCGTCCACCAGCTTTCTGGCGCTGAGCTGCGTCGGCCTGTTTGCCACGGCCGCGCCGGCCATCGCCCAGTCGAACGACCAGCAAAATGGCACCGACGGGCCGAAGCTGGGCGGTGTCGTCGTCACCGACACCGCGATCGACGAGGAAGGTTATAAGATCGACGTCGCCAGTTCGCCGAAATTCACCGCGCCGCTGGTGAATACACCGCGTTCGGTGACGGTCATCCCATCGCAGCTCATTCGCGACACCGCATCGGCCTCCCTGACCGAAGCGCTGCGGACGGTTCCGGGCATCACCCTGGGCGCAGGCGAAGGCGGCAATCCGCTGGGCGACCGCCCCTTCATCCGTGGCTTCGACAGCCAGGCCAGCACCTATCTGGATGGCGTGCGCGACATCGGCGCGCAGAGCCGCGAAGTGTTCGCGGTCGAACAGATCGAGGTGGTCAAGGGTTCGGACAGCTCGATGGGCGGCCGCGGCAGCGCCGGCGGCTCGATCAACCTGGTGTCGAAAGCGCCCAAGGCCGACCGTTTCATCGCCGCCAGCGGCAGCCTGGGCAATGCCGACTACAAGCGCGCGACGATCGACATCAATCAGCCGATCAACGACTTTGTCGGCGTGCGCCTGAATGCGATGTGGCATGACCAGGACGTTGCCGGTCGCGACGCGATCTGGTCGAAGCGCTGGGGCGTTGCGCCCTCGCTCAAGCTGGGCCTCGACGGCCCGACCAGCCTGACCATCGGCTATTATCATCTTCACACCGAAGAGCTGCCGGATTCGGGCATCCCCTATCTCTACACCATCGGCAATGCCCCGGCCGGCGTGACCGAAACCGGTCCGGCGCAGGATTTCACCACGATCGGCGGCAAGGAAATCAGCGTTCCTCGCGGCGCTTATTATGGTCTGAAGGATCGTGACTTCCGCGACACCAATGTCGACAATTTCACCATCCGCGCCGAACATGATTTCGGTGGCGTGACGCTGCGCAACACCACCCGCTACGGCCGCAGCACCCAGGGCTATGTCTGGACCCAGCCCGATGACCAGCAGGGCAATGTCTACGGCACCAACGCCGCCAATGCGGCGACCGCCGGCGGTCTCGTCTGGCGTCGCACCAACACCCGCTATTCCAAGACCGACGGCCTGCTGAACCAGACCGACCTGTCCGGCGAGTTCAGCGTCGGCGGGATCAAGAACAGCTTCTCGGCCTCGCTGGAGTTCAGCCAGGAAAAGGCCGCGAACGGCACCTATGTGTCCAACGCCGCGACCGGCGCCGCGATCGCCAGCGGTTCGAGCGTCAGCCCGCGCTGCTCGACCGCAATGCTTGCCCGCTATAATTGCACGACCGTCGACAATCCCAATCCCAGCGATCCCTGGATCAGCTATGCCAGCGACAGCTCGACCGTGACGGCCGATATCGTGCGCAGCGCGCCCAAGACCTGGACCCTGTCGAAGACCACGACGCAGGCCGCGTCCTTCTTCGACACGATCACGATCACCAATCAGCTGCTGATCAACCTGGGTGGCCGTTTCGACCGCTACAAGACCAGCGTCAGTCCGGGCCTGGCCGCCACCTCGACCGCCAACCGCGCCTATTATGAGCGCGAGGATGATCTGTGGAACTATCAGGCCGGCATCATCTTCAAACCGACCGAAAATAGCAGCCTCTATGCCTCGGCCTCCAGTTCCGCGACGCCGCCGGGCGCCTTCCTCGCCAATGGCAGCGAGGGCAATGCGCTCAACACCACCTCGCAGGCGCTGACCGACGCGCTGAAGGTCGAAAAGACCAAGTCCTACGAGATCGGCGCCAAGGCCAATCTGTTCGGCGATGCGTTGTCGCTGACCCTGGCGGCCTTCCGCACCGAAACCAAGAATGCCCGCGCCACCAACGATGCCGGCACGGTCGCCTATATCGGTGAGCGCAGGATCGAAGGCATCGAACTCGGCTTCAACGGCAATATCACGCCGGAATGGAATGTGTTCGGCGGCTATACCTATATGGATTCGGAAATCGTCGATGGTGGTTCGACCGTCACGACCGTCAACGGCGTGTCGATCGCCGCACCGAGCGTGAACACGGGCAAGCAATTCCCCAACACGCCCAAGCACAGCCTGACCGCCTTCACCAACTACAAGATCACCTCGGCATTCACCATCGGCGGCGGCGCGATCTACATGGCGAAGGTCTATGGCGGCTATTCCGACACCCGAACCATCAGCAACGGCGCGGTCGTCATCACCAAGGAACTGGCCCGCATGGTGCCCAGCTACTGGCGCTTCGACGGCAATGCATCCTATGCGTTCAGCGATGCGGTGAGCCTGCAGGTCAACGTCAACAACGTCTTCAACAAGCGTTATTATGACAAGGCCTATGCCGCCCATTATGCCAATCAGGCCGCCGGCCGCACGGCGATCGCGACGCTCAACGTCAAATATTGATCCGCTGGCCCATCCAGGGGATTGACGATGGCCCGCCTCGCAAGGGGCGGGCCATTGCATGGAACAGATGATGCAGACCCAGCCCAGACTGATGACCATGACCGACGACGAGCGCGTCGCCGCGCTTGCCGGCCCACCCGAGAGTGTCGCCCCTCTGCTGCTGGAAGCGGCGGAGGCTGGCCATGGCGAGGCGCAGTTGCTGGCCGGCCAACTATGCCTCGACGGCAAGGGTGTTGCGCGCGATCCGGTCGCGGCGTTGCGCTGGTTCGGTCTGGCGGCGCAAGGTGGCAATGTCATGGCCATGAACATGGTCGGCCGCTGCTGCGAACATGGTTGGGGCACTGGCGTGGACAAGCCCCTCGCCGCCCGATGGTATGGCGCGGCCGCCGGTCAGGGCCTCGACTGGGGACTATACAATCTCGCGACGCTCCATGCTCTGGGCGAAGGCATACCGCAGGATCGGACGCGGGCGCTCGCCCTGTTCCGGCAGGCCGCCGGCACGGGGCACGCCAAGTCGATCAACATGATCGGCAGCTTCTACGAGGATGGCTGGGTCGTCGATCGCGACATGGAACAGGCCGCCGATCATTATCGCCGCGCCGCCGAAGGCGGTGACTTTCGCGGCCAGTTCAACCATGCGCGGATGCTGGCGGCACAGGGCGACTTGGACGGCGCCCATCTCTGGCTGACCCGTATGCAGGAAACGGCGACGCCTGCCTTCCTGGCCAAGGCGGAAAACTGGGTCCGCGATAATCTGTAAAGCACGCGCCGAACCGCCAGCCATATATGGACGGCTTGTTCTATAGCCGCAGAAAGCCGCTTTCCGTCAGCAGCGGCCAGCCAGATAGCCAGTTCACTATTGGCGAATGCCCATGCATCGGGACTTGCCCGTCCTGCTCCCTGCTGCTGATCCTGGCCTGTAACGACATGGCCAAGCCCCCTGCCCTGCCATTAAAAGATATGTGAAAACCGATATCCAGTCTCAATAGCATTGACAATGCGAATAGGTCGCAATAGCAGCCCCTGCAACAATCGAAAGGGGTTCTGAAACAATGGCGAAATATGGAAACACTCCCTCCTTCCTCGCACTGAGCTGTGTCGGCGCCATGGCCTTCGCATCCGGCGCGCAGGCGCAGGATAGCGGCCAGGGCCAGGCGCTCGGCGGCGTCACGGTCACCGACACCGCCATCAACGATGATGCCGTAAAGGTAGAGAAGGCCGAATCGCCCAAATATGTTCGCCGCCTGCTGGATACGCCGCAGACCATCACGGTGATCGGCAACCAGACCATCCAGAAACAGAACCTCCTCACCCTGCGCGACGTGCTGTCGACCGTTCCGGGCATCACCTTCGGCGCCGGTGAAGGCGGCGGCGGCTATGGCGACAGCATCAACCTGCGCGGCCAGAGCGCCAACACCGACATCAGCATCGACGGCGTGCGCGACAGCGCCCAATATAGCCGCACCGATCCCTTCAACCTGGAGCAGATCGAGGTCACCAACGGTGCCAACTCCGTCTATGGCGGCTCGGGCGCGATCGGTGGCAATATCAACCTGGTGACCAAGCGCCCCAAGGCCGACAGCGAAACGCTGGTGCAGGGCGGCATCGGCACGTCGGACTATTATCGCGCAACCATCGACAGCAATGTCCGCGTCAACGACCAGATCGCCGTGCGCCTCAACGCCATGTATCATGAAAATGACGTCGCCCGGCGCGACTTCGACAGCTACAAGCGCTGGGGCGTGGCGCCCTCGGTCAAGCTGGGCGTGGACGGGCCGACCTCGCTGACCCTGCTCTACACCCATCAGGAAGACGAGAATACGCCGCTCTACGGCGTGCCCTACTACAAGAATGCGATCTATGACGGGCCGCTGCCCGGCGTCCCCTATAGCGGCTATTATGGCTACAAGAATCTCGACAAGCAGGACCAGACGATCGATCAGGCGACGGCGATCTTCGACCATCGTTTCAGCGACCTGCTGTCGGTCCGCAACCTGTCGCGCTGGCAGCGCGTCGAGCAGAATCTGGTCGTCAATCCGCCGCAGGGCAGCTATTGCCTGGCCAACGGCACGCTGCCGACCGGCGTCGCCTGCGCCACCGGCCAGGTGCCGGGCATGTATTATCCCAGCGGCCCGCGTGGCGGCTTCCGGGACTCGGTCAACCAGACGCTCTACAATCAGCTCGACCTGACCTTCAACATTCCGGGCGGCCATACGCTGGTCATCGGCACCTCGATGCTGCAGGAAGATTACACGCTGGACAATGGTAACGTCCTGCGCAACGCGGACGGCGCCACGCCCAACCCCACGCTCGATCCGATCAGCATCAGCAACCCGAACGGCATCTATACCGGCCCGGTCAACAAGATCCGGTCCGGGCACCAGATGGGCGACCTGTTCAACATCGCGACCTATGCCTTTGCCGCGGCCAAGATCGTCGATGGGCTCGAACTGAATGGCGGCGTCCGCTGGGAGCATAACCGCGCCCGCTTCCGCTCCGACACGATCGCCACGCCGGCCGCCGGCGGCGCCTACACCACCGGCGCGCAGCAGAATGCGACCGACGATCTCTTCTCCTACCGCGTCGGCCTCGTCTACAAGCCGGCCGATAACGCCAGCCTCTACATCGCCTATGCCAACAGCAAGACGCCGACCGCGACCAGCGTGCGATCGGGCTGCGGCCTGGTGATCGTCGGCTCGGGCGGCAGCAACAATGCCTGCGAAGCCAAGCCCGAACAGGCGGTCAATTACGAAGTGGGTGGCAAGATCGACCTGTTCGACGGTGGCCTGCAGCTAACCGCCGCGCTGTTCCGCAACGAACGCACCAATTATCGCGTCGCCAGCAATGATCCGCTGATCGGCACGCTGCCGGTCAATGACGGCCGCAACCGCGTCAACGGCGTCACCCTGGGCGCGTCGGGCAACATCACCGACGCCTGGACCGTCTTCGCCAACTACACCTATCTCGATACGAAGGTGATCCAGAGCATCTCCGACTATCAGAAGGACCAGGGCGTCGTGGACGTGCAGGCCGGCAATCCGCTGACCAACACGCCCAAGCATTCGGGCAGCCTGTTCACCACCTACACCCTGCCCTTCGGGCTGCAGCTGGGCTATGGCCTGACCTATCAGGGCAGCTGGTATCTCAGCAATTCGAGCGCCGCGACCATGTACAAGGCGGACGATTATCTCGTTCACCGCGCGATGCTGTCCTACACCTTCGACGAGAAGCTGACGGCGCAGCTGAACGTCCAGAACTTCACTAACGAAAAATATTATACCAGCATCCGCAACAATGGCTGGGCCAATCCGGGCGAAGGCCGCTCCTGGGTGCTGACCCTGGGCTACAAGCTCTAACCCCCCTCTCCCCGCCGGGCCGGCCATGCCCTCCTCGACATGGCCCGGTCTGGCGAACGGAACGCCCGCAGCCCGCTGCGGGCGTTCTTTTTTTGACCTTCGGGCATGGCGATGGCAGCACCGCCTGCTAAGGGAAGCGCCATGACCGCCACCGCCGATCTTGCCATCCGCCTGCGCCGCGCCAGTTTCAACCGGGCGCTCGCCGATGCCGACCTAGCCGCCATCGGACCAATCCTGGCACAGGATGTCGTGATGGTGACGGGCACCGACAGCGGCGTCATCGTCGGGCGCAAGGCGCAGCTGATGGCCTGGAAGCGCGAATTTGCCGCGCCCGACCGCAGCATCTACACCCGCACGCCCGACACGATCCTCGTCTCGCCCGTCGAACCGATCGCCTTCGAACATGGCCAGTGGCAGGGCGTCGCCGCATCGTCCGGCATCCTCATCGCCTCGGGCGCCTACACCGCCAAATGGCGGCAGCTTGGCAGCGAGTGGCTGATCGAGGCGGAACTTTACCTGACCCTGACCTGAAAAGTCTGCGTCTTCCCTCGCCAAGACGAGCCGCCACGATCTTCGTGCAATAGTTAATAAAATATTGCCGCGCCGGCCCGACAGGACTATGGCGCGCCCACCCTGTCCTTGACGCCCCGGCGCCGGAGTCGGGGCCGACAATCCAGAGAGCGGAAGGGGAGACTTCGCCACGCGTCACGCGATCCATTGTGACGACATGCGAAGACTTGGCGTTATCTATTATGAAAAAGACCGGTTTCATGATTTCGGCGTCGCTGGCGCTGCTTGCCGCCGCCCCCGCTCATGCCTCGCCCGTCACTGGCACCGACGCCCTGCGCGAATGGAATCTGATCGTGCTGGGCGACCTCAGTTCCTCTTCCGAAGTGGAGGGCCGCACCTTCGTTGGCGGCGACCTTACCGGCACCTCCTCCAGCTACCAGATCAGCACCCCCGCGACCTCCACGACCGGCCAGGCGGGCCTCACCGTGGTCGGCAATGTCACCGGCGGCATCAAGAATTTGAACAACGGGTCGGGCGCGCTGGTCGGCGGCAATGTCGAAAGCGGCTTCAACCTCAATGGCGCGGCCCAGACGGTGAAGGTCGGCGGCACCATCAGCAACACCAATATCAACCAGAATAGCGTCCAGTCCGGCCTGGCCACGTCCGACCCGGACTTCGCATCCAGCCTGGCGACGCAGGGCACGGTGCTGGCCGGCAGCATGAAGCAATTGTCGACCAACCTGTCGGGCCTGGCCGCCAACAGCGACATGGTGATCAGCGGCAACCGCGCCACCTTCAACGCCAGCCCCGACGCCAATGGCCTGGCCGTCTTCTCGATCAGCGCCGCCGACCTCGACAAGATTGGCGAAATCGCCTTCAACCTGAACGGCGCCGACACCGCGATTGTCAATGTCAGCGGCAGCGCAGTCAGCCTCAACGACAATTTCCTGGGCGGCACCGCCAATCTGGGCGAACATGTGATCTGGAATTTCGGCGACGCCCAGTCGCTCGACCTCACCAATAGCTGGGGCGGATCGGTGCTGGCCCCCTGGGCCGATGCGACCACTGCCAACTATATTCAGGGATCGGCCGTGTTCGGCAGCCTGACCCAGAATGGCGAGATGCACCTGGGCACCTATACCGGCGGCTACACCCCGCCGATCGATCCGCCGACGGGCAGCAGCTCGGGCGGCACGCCGGTGCCCGAAGCACCGGGCTGGACCTTGTTCCTGCTCGGCATCGCCGGAGTATTGCTTGGTCGCCGGCTGCTGCGTAAAGCCGCCTGATCCGCCCTTCATCGTGCTTTCCGATCCCTTCACCCTCGGCCAGACGCGGGAAACGGACGGACTGGCGCAGCGCCCTTCTGATCGCCGCCGGGCGGCGGCACAGGGAGCCATTGTTTCACAATCTTTGCAGATCGCCGCTTTCCCATGAAAATGCCCCGCTTCTTCTCCTCGACCGCCTGCGACATGGCGATCGATCTTGGCACCGTGAATACCGTCATCCACGCCCGCGACCGCGGCATCGTGCTCAACGAACCCTCCGTCATCGCGATCGAGACCATTCGCGGCATCCGCAAGGTCAAGGTGGTGGGCAATGAAGCCAAGCTGATGATGGGCAAGACCCCGGCCAATATCCAGGCGATCCGTCCGCTGCGCGACGGCGTAATCGCCGACATCGACGTGGCCGAACAGATGATCAAGCATTTCGTCGAGAAGGCGCAGGATGGCGGACGTTTCGGCCGCCGCTACGACGTGGTGATCTGCGTGCCGACCGGCTCCACCATGGTCGAACGGCGCGCGCTGCGCGACGCTGCCTCCAACGCCGGCGCGGCGCGGGTGCAGTTGATCGAGGAGCCGATGGCCGCGGCGATCGGCGCCGGCCTGCCGGTCACCGAACCGCGCGGTGCGATGGTGGTCGATATCGGCGGCGGCACGACCGAAGTGGCCGTGCTGTCGCTCAACGGCATCGCCTACAGCAATTCGGCCCGCGTCGGCGGCGACAAGCTGGACGACGCCATCGCCTCGCACATCCGCCGCGTCCACAATCTGATGATCGGCGAAGCCACCGCCGAGCGCGTCAAATGCGCGATCGGCTGCGCCACCCCACCCGATGGCGAGGGCGAGCGGATCATCGTCAAGGGCCGCGACCTGGTAAATGGTCGCCCGGCCGAAATGACCATCAGCGAAGCGGAAATCTGCGACGCCCTGTCCGAACCGGTCGGCCAGATCGTGATGGCGGTGATGACCGCGCTGGAACAGACCGCGCCCGAACTCTCGTCCGACATCATTGATGAGGGCATCACCCTGACCGGCGGCGGCGCGCTGCTGCGCCGGCTGGACGAGGCGCTGTCCGAAGCCACCGGCCTGCCCGTGCGGATCGCCGACACGCCGCTGATGTGCGTCGCCATGGGCGCGGGCAAGGCGCTGGAAGACCGTGCCTATGAGGGCGTGCTGACCATGTCCTGATCGGCACGCACCGCCCCGACGATGGTTGGCGGGCATCGCTTGCCCGCCCCGCCACATCGGCGCTTGCCAGCACCGCCAAATGCCGCCAAGCAAAACCCCGGATAAAAGAGGATGAGCGGGCGGATGAGCTATTATGACGTTCTGATCGTGGGGGCCGGCCATGCCGGCGCCCAGGCGGCGATCTCGCTGCGGCAACACGGTTTTGAAGGCTCGGTCGGCATGATCGGCGACGAGAAGGATCCGCCCTATGAGCGCCCGCCCCTCTCCAAGGAATATTTCGCCGGCGACAAGAGCTTCGACCGCATCCTGATCCGCCCCGCCACCTTCTGGGACGAGCGCAAGATCGACATGCTGCTGGGGCGTCGGGTCAAGAGCGTCGATCCGGTCGGCAAATTCGTCACCGTCGGCGACGAGGAAATCGGCTATGACAAGCTGATCTGGTGTACCGGCGGCAGTCCCCGGATGCTGACCTGTGCCGGCGCCGAAGCCGCCAATGTCCATGCCGTGCGCCGCCGCGATGATGTCGACGCGATGATGGCGAAGATCGACAGCGTCAGCCATGTCACCATCATCGGCGGTGGCTATATCGGGCTGGAGGCGGCCGCCGTCCTCTCCAAGTTCGGCAAGACCGTCGTCCTGCTCGAAGCGCTCGACCGGGTGTTGGCCCGCGTCGCGGGTGAGGATCTCTCGCGCTTCTACGAGGCGGAGCATCGCGCCCATGGCGTCGATCTGCGCACCGGCGCGAAGATGGACTGTATCGCGGTCGAGGATGGCCGGGCGACCGCGGTGCTGATGCAGGATGGCGAGCGGATCGAGACCGACATGGTGATCGTGGGCATCGGCATCGTGCCCGAAACCGGCCCGCTGATCGCGGCGGGCGCGGCCGGCGGCAATGGCGTCGATGTCGACGAATATTGCCGCACCTCGCTGCCCGACATCTATGCCGTGGGCGATTGCGCCGCCCACGCCAACCGCTTTGCCGGCGGCGCGCAGATGCGCCTCGAATCCGTCCAGAACGCCAATGACCAGGCCAAGACCGCCGTCGCCCACATCCTCGGCAAGGAAGAAGCCTATGACGCCGTCCCCTGGTTCTGGTCGAACCAATATGATCTGAAGCTCCAGACCGTGGGCCTCTCGACCGGCTTCGACCAGACGGTGCTGCGCGGCGATCCGGCCACCCGCAGCTTCTCGGTCGTCTATCTGAAGGGCGGCAAGGTAATCGCGCTCGACTGCGTCAATGCGGTCAAGGACTATGTCCAGGGTCGCGCCCATGTGCTGTCGGGCGCCCATCTCGACCCTGCGCAACTGGCCGATGCCGGCATCCCGCTTAAGGAAGTGGGCCTCGCCTGACCGGTCGGCGACGACGCGACAAGGGAATTTTCCTACGAAGTTCACAGTGTCGTCGCCCCGTTTTGCGCCATTTTCCCGGCATAGGGTCATCGGAAAGCGACGGCGGCGCGACAATCGTGCGCTTGTGAAGCGGCACCGACGCACCGGCGAAGCGACGATCAGGCGACTAGGACGCGACAGGCCGGTTGCGGCGGGCTGTGGCAATGCGGTCGATGTGGGAGCGACAAGAGCGGCCAATTCCATCCCACAGGGTGGACCAGAAAAATGCCGAGTAGGAAAGACGGCCGGGAAGCGACCGAACCCCGCCATTGCAAGCGTAGCGAAGCAATGACGATATCGGGTTTTGACGGCTGACGACCACTTGCAGACCTCGGGGCTGCTGATAATCAACCGGTATGAGCCCAAGAGCATACATCATCTGCTTCCCCGCATCGGTAGCAAGCGGGACGGTCGATGAAATGCTTCGGGTAGCTGCCGAATTGGGTGCTATCTCAGTGGGAACCAACGATCGCGAATATTTTGTTGTTATCGAGCGATCAGCCGATCTTGAGCGTTTCAACCGGCTCACCTCCGATTGGGAGAAGAGTGAAATGGTTGTCGTTCGACCGCTCTAACTAAAGTCCGCCAACCACCCAAATCCCCCCTACCCCCGAAAGCGGCTCTCGCTTGCCAGTTCCCATGGTCCGCCGCGATAATGCCAGGCGGCCAGGCCCGCGATCGCCAGCGGGCGAGGATGGAAATCGGCGCGCAATCGGTCGGCCAGCGCCCCCGCGACCCTGGGCTCCACCTTGTTCTGCACGGTCAGATGCGGGCGAAAGCCGGCCTGGTCCTGCGGCGTCAGCAGGCCAGTGAAGGCGTCCGCCAATTCGCCACGCAACGCCGCCAGATCGGGACTGTCGATGCGATAGGCGACCCCCTGCCCCAACAGCAGCACATCGCCCAGCCGCGCCCGTGGCGCCGGGCCGGCGCATATCTGTTTCATCCGCGTCCTGAGTTCCGGCAGCAGCGAAGGCGGCAGATGATGGAACAGGGTGACATGCGCCGGCACCTGATTGCGTTCAGGCGGGAAATGGGCGCGGCGCAAGCCATCCGCCCAGGCGAAATCGGCGGCGCCCAGCAGCGCGGTGACGATGATCGGATCAGCCAGGAACGCCTCCCTGCAACGCGATGGCGGACTTTCGCCCGGCCGGGACAGGCTATATGATAACAGAAGCCGCGCCCGGCAAGCAGGCGCGGACCAGGAGGGGAAGCATCATGCGCGCACCGGCATCCTTCGTCATCATCGCCGTCATCCTGCTGCTATGGAACCTGATGGGGGTCGCCGCCTTCGTCATGCAATATGGCGCCGATCTTGGCGAACTCGCCAAGACCGATCCCGACACCGCCCGCGCCTTCGCCCAGATGCCCGGCTGGGCCTGGGCCGTCTATGCGATGGCGGTGGGCGCCGGCACGCTGGGCGCGATCGCCCTGCTGTTGCGCCGCCGCGCCGCCGCGTCGCAGTGCCGCTGTTCCTGCTGTCGCTGCTCGCGGTGATCGTCCAGTTCGGATACACGTTCCTCGGCACCGACCTGCTGGCGGTGAAGGGCGCGGGCGCGGTGACCTTCCCGGCTGTCATCGTCCTGATCGGCATCGGCCAGTGGCTCTACGCCCGCAATCAGGCGGCCAAGGGTCTGCTGCGCTGATCGGCGCCGATCAGGCCGCGCTCTGCAATATCTCCTGGCCGATCATGTCCACGTCGAACGGCGCGGTCTGGTAGAGGTCGTTGATCCAGTTGCCGAACAGCAGATGGGCATGGCTGCGCCAGCGATTTTCCGGCGGCCGGGTCGGGTCGTCATCCGGGAAATAATGGGCCGGCATCTGGCGGCCGCCGTCGCGCGCATATTCGTCGCCCAGCGTGCCCGTGTCATATTCGACATGGTTGAACATGTGCAGGAAGCCATGGCGTGGATCATGCACCAGGCAAGGCCCGGTCTCCGCGCTGTCGGCCAGCAATTGCAGCCCGCGATCGACCGGCAGCGATTCCCGCCGCACTTCCGACCAGCGCGACACGGGGATCGAGAAATCGTCCGAAAAGCCCCGCAGATAGGGCGAGGCCGGGGCATGGTTGCGATGGCGGAAGACGCCGAACGCCTTGCGCTCCAGCGCGTGTTTCGGAACCCCGTGAAAATGATAGAGCGCCGCCTGCGCCGCCCAGCAGATGCTGAGCGAACGATGCACATGGGTCTGGGTCCAGTCGAAGATCGCGCGCAGTTCCTGCCAGTAGCTCACCTCCTCGAACGGCAGATGCTCGACCGGCGCGCCGGTGATCAGGAAGCCGTCGAACCGCTCGTCGCGCACATCGGTCCAGGCGCGGTAGAAGGACTGCATATGATCGGCGGATGTGTTGCGCGACACATGGTCGCTGATCCGCACCAGCGTCAGCTCCACCTGCAACGGCGAGGCGCCGAGCAGCCGGGCAAGCTGCGTCTCGGTATCGATCTTGTTGGGCATCAGGTTCAGCAGCGCGATCCGCAGCGGGCGGATATCCTGCCGCACCGCGTCCGCCTCGCCCATCACGGCAACGCCCTCGGCTTCCAGCGTGCGGCGGGCGGGCAGGTCGTCGGCAATCTTGATCGGCACGTCTCGTCAGTCCTTCCTGGCGGGGCGACGATCGGTGGCTGAGGTCCGCTTTATTGCCGGATCGGCCACATCCTCCCGGATCGGGAGTGCCACCTTGCCCGGAACGGCAGGTTGGCGTTGGGCGTCGCCCCAACTCTTGATGCTGGACTATCCCTAGCGCGCGCCGGACGATGTGGCAAGCCCGGCTATATATCGGCCAAGCCGCGCTTTACAGCTCGCCCCGCGCGCGCCGGATCTCGAACCACTTCCGCACATTCTCATTATGCTGCTGATAGGTGTCGGCGAAGATATGGCCGCCCTTCCCGTCCGCGACGAAATAGAGCGCATTCGTCTCCGCCGGGTGCAGCACCGCCAGGATCGACAGGCGGCCCGGATTGGCGATCGGCCCCTTGGGCAGGCCGGTCATCGCATAGGTGTTATAGTCGTTGACGTCGGCGATCTCGGACTTCTTGATCCGGCGGCCGAGCGGCTTGCCTTTGGTGATCGGATAGATGATCGTCGGGTCGGCCTGCAGCATCATATTCTTGCGCAGGCGATTGCTGTAGACGCCCGCGACCATCGGCCGCTCCTTGGCAATCGCGGTTTCCTTTTCGACGATCGAGGCGAGGATGATCGCCTCCTGGGGCGATTTGGCGATCGTATTGGGCGCGCGTTCGGCCCACAGCTTCGCCAGCGCCTTGTCCATCGCCACCTGCATCCGCTTCAGCACGGCGGCGCGCGGCTCGCCCTTGTCGAAGGCATAGCTGTCAGGCAGCACGCTGCCCTCCTGCGGCACCGCGACATCGCCGGTCAGCTCGTCATTGGCCATCAGCCGTTCCTGCACCAGGATCGACGGCATGCCTTCGGGGATGGTGACCAGCCGGGTCAGCGTCTTGCCGCCCTGCAGGATCGAGAGGATCTCGCTATTGCTGGCGCCCTTGGGCAGCACGAACTCGCCGGCCTTGATCGGCTTGGCGCCGCCAAAAACCTTCGCGCGGGTCAGGAAGGCATCGGCCGAACGCACCGCGCCGGCCGATTTCAGCAGCACAGCAGCGTCGGACAGGGTCGATCCCTCCGGCACGACGATGCTGATATTCTGGGTGGCCGGCCCCGTCTCGGTCCAGCCATGGACGAAGCGGAAACCGACAAAAGCGACAACGGCCAGGCCGATCAGAAGGATGATGCAGCCCAGTCGCCGCACCGGATTTGCGCCGGATCGTCTTGCCATCATCCCAACTGCCCGACCCAAATAATGCCCAACCGGCTATGGCTTACATGATCCTCCCCCATTGGGGGAGGGGGACCGCGCCCGAAGGGCGTGGTGGAGGGGTATCCCGCCATCGATAGGGTGATACCCCTCCGTCAGGCCTTCGGCCTGCCACCTCCCCTTTGCAGGGGAGGATTGAAAGGTCAGATCGCCTTCATGATGAGCGAGGCGTTGGTGCCGCCGAAGCCGAACGAGTTGTTCAGCACTGCGCGCACCTTGCGCTCCTTGGCGACGTGCGGGACCAGGTCCACGCCCTTGCAGCTTTCGCTCGGCTCGTCGAGGTTGAGCGTCGGCGGCACGATCTGGTCGCGCATGGCGAGGATGCAGAAGATGCTCTCCACCGCGCCCGCGCCGCCCAGCAGATGGCCGATCGCCGACTTGGTCGACGACATCGACATGCTGCCCAGATGATCGCCGAACAGACGCTTGACTGCGCCCAGTTCCAGCTCGTCGCCCAGCGGGGTCGACGTGCCATGCGCGTTCACATAGTCGATATCTTCCAGCGCCAGGCCCGAACGCTTGAGCGCCATCTGCATCGAACGGAAACCGCCATTGCCTTCCGGGTGCGGCGCGGTGACATGATAGGCGTCGCCGGTCAGGCCATAGCCGATGACTTCGGCATAGATTTTCGCGCCGCGCTTCTTGGCATGCTCATATTCTTCCAGCACGACCACGCCCGCGCCTTCGCCCATGACGAAGCCGTCACGGTTGACGTCATAGGGACGCGACGCCTTTTCCGGCGTGTCGTTGAAGCCGGTCGAGAGCGCACGCGCCTGGGCGAAGCCGGCGATGCCGATCGGACAGATCGCGCTTTCCGCGCCGCCCGCCAGCATCACGTCGGCATCGTCCATCGCGATCATGCGCGCGGCGTCGCCGATCGAGTGGGCGCCGGTCGAGCAGGCGGTGACGACGGCATGGTTCGGACCCATCAGGCCGTATTTGATCGACACCTGGCCCGAGATCAGGTTGATCAGGCGACCATGGACGAAGTGCGGCGAAACGCGGTTGGGGCCCTTGTTGGCCAGCACCAGCGATTCGCTTTCGATGCCCGGCAGGCCACCGATGCCCGAACCGATCGAGCAGCCGGCGCGCAGGCGCTCTTCTTCCGACATATTGTCCAGCCCCGCGTCGCGCAGCGCCTGGCTGGCGGCGGAAATGCCGTAGACGATGAACGGATCGACCTGGCGCTGAATCTTGTGGTCGACGTCCAGCGAGGCATCATAGCCATATTCATGATCCGCCGGCTTCACTTCGCAGGCGATGCGGCACTTGTAATCGGTGGCGTCGAAGCGGGTGATCGTCGCCGCGCCGGATTTCGACGCGATGATGTTCTTCCAGGTGGTTTCGACATCCCCGCCAAGCGGGCTTACCATGCCAAGGCCGGTTACGACGACGCGACGCATATGCTTGCTCCGAAATTCCAATTTTTGGTTCCGTGCCGCTCATCTAGGCGTTCCACACGCACTTGTGAACGGCAGGCCAGATACGAAAAGGCTCCCCAAGCTCCGGGATCACCGGACAGGAGGAGCCAATCCTTGTGCAAGGAGGGCGGCCCGCCACCAAAGGCAGGCCGCGAAGCCCTTAGGCCTTGCTGTCGATATAGTCGATCGCATCCTTGACGGTGGCGATCTTCTCAGCCGCATCGTCCGGGATTTCGACGCCGAATTCTTCTTCGAACGCCATCACCAGTTCCACGATGTCCAGGCTGTCTGCGCCCAGATCGTCGATGAAGCTGGCGTCCTCGGTCACCTTCTCGGCTTCGACGCCCAGATGCTCGACGACGATTTTCTTTACGCGATCCGCGGTCTCACTCATGAGTGGTCCTTCTTACTGGGTATCGTTGGTGGTTCTGAATAACCGTTAAGGCATTGCCCTAGTGCCAAGCCCCGATAGAGGCAAGAGGCAAGGCCGCCAAGCCCCAAGATGGAGCGACAGGCACGTTTCGGCAACAAAAAGACCGAAAAAACCCGGAAACAAGGACTTGTTTACCAAAATTTCAGCCGCTTGTGCCAGCAAATAGCCATGATCGACCGCCTGTGCCCCGACCCGTTCATCACTCCCGAACGGGTCCGAATGACCGCCTGGCTGATGCTGGCAGCAACGCTGATCGGCCTCACCTACCTGTTCGCGACGGCCCATGGCACGGTAGATTCGCTCGGCCGGCCGCTCGGCACCGACTTTTCCAACGTCTGGACGGCGGGATGGATGGCCGATCAGGGCCAGGCCGCGCAGGCATGGAACTGGCCCGCCCATCATGCAGTGCAAAAGGCGATCCATCATGATCCCGCCATCCCCTTCTATGGCTGGCATTATCCCCCGCCCTTCCTGATCCTCGCTATGCTGCTGGCGCAAATCCCTTACACCCCTGCCCTGCTGCTGTGGCAGGGACTGACGCTGGCCGGCGCACTGATGGTCGTCCGCCATGTCCTGCCGGGCCAGCGCGACGCCCTGCTCATCGCACTCGGCGCACCGGTGGTGATGGTGTGCCTGGGCCATGGCCAGAATGCCTTCATGACCGCCGGCCTGCTGGGCGGCGGCATGGCCCTGCTCGACCGACGCCCCTGGATCGCCGGCATGCTGCTGGGCGCATTGGTCTACAAACCGCAATTTGCCGTGCTGATCCCGGTGCTGATCATCGCACGCGGCAACGTCCGTGCCTTCCTGGCCGCCGGCCTGACATCGGCGGGCCTCTGCCTGCTGACATTGCTGATCTGGGGCTGGCCGGTGTGGCAGGCCTTCATCGATTCCCTACCGCTGACGCAGCATATCATCATCGAAAATGGCGCCACCGGCTGGGAAAAGATCCAGAGCCCCTTTGCCGCCATTCGCCAGTGGGGCGGCAGCATTCCGGCCGCCTATGTGGTGCAGGGTCTGGTGACAGCCATCGCCATCGGTATCGCCGCGCTGATCGCCCGGCACGGCGCGATGGAAGTGCGGGGTGCCGCGGCACTCAGCGCAGCGCTGCTCTGCACGCCCTATGTGCTCGATTATGACTATGTGCTGCTGGGGATGGCGATCGCCTTCGTCGCGGCCGACATGGGCAAACGCGGCGCGCTAAGCTGGGAACGAAGCTGGTTGGCCTATGCCTGGATGGCGCCGCTGTTTGGCCGGGCCGTGTCGGAATGGACCCATGTGCCGGCCAACCTGATCGCCGCGATCGCCGTGCTGGCGCTGGCGATGCGGCGCGCCATCCTGCTGGACGGCGCGCTCGCTTATACTCTGCCCGGCCGGACGAAGATCGCCTGACCGGCGCGTCGGTCAGATCATTGCCATGCCGCCGTTGACGTGCAGGGTCTGGCCGTTGACATAGCCCGCTTCCTTGCTCGCCAGATAGGCGACCGCCGCGCCGATATCGTCGCCATCGCCCAGGTCGCCGGCCGGGATCTTGGCCAGGATCGTGCCCTTCTGGGCATCGTTCAGCGCGTCGGTCATGGCCGACCGGATGAAGCCGGGCGCCACGCAGTTCACGGTGATGCCACGGCTCGCCAGTTCCTGGCCCAGCGACTTGGACATGCCGATGATGCCGGCCTTCGACGCGCAATAGTTGGACTGGCCCGGATTGCCGGTGACGCCCACGACCGAGGTGATCGAGATGATGCGGCCAAAACGCGCCTTCATCATCGGCTTGGCGGCAGCGCGGCACAGGCGGAAGGCGGCTTCCAGATTGACCGCGATCACCTGCGACCATTCCTCGTCCTTCATGCGCAGGATCAGATTGTCGCGGGTGATGCCGGCATTGTTGACCAGGATGTCGATCTTGCCGCCCAGCGCTTCCACCGCCTGCGGCACCAGCGCGTCGACGGCGGCCGGGTCAGACAGATTGCAGACCAAGGTCTTGTGGTCGCCGCCCAGTTCGGCGGCAAAGGCCTTGAGCTTTTCCTCATTGCTGCCCGACAGCGCCAGCGTGGCGCCCTGCGCGGCCAGCGCCTTGGCGATGGAGGAACCAATGCCCCCCGAAGCGCCGGTCACCAGCGCGGTCATTCCCGTCAGATCGAACATTCTAGTCTCCCTTGAAGTGTGGCGGCCGGCGGTCGAAGAAGGCGTCGATCGCCTCGTCATGATCCGCGGTCGCGTGGGCCAGCGCCTGCATGGCGCCCGCCATTTCCAAAATTTGCGAAAGTTCCGCTGTCTGCGCCGCACGCAGCAGCCGCTTGGTCATCCGCGTCGCGTGCGGCGGGTTGGCGGCGATGGCGTCAGCCTGCGCCCGCGCCACCGTCATCAGTTCCGCGTCGGACACGACATCGCCAACCAGCCCGATCCGCAGTGCCTCGCCCGCATCGATCGTCTCGCCGGTCAGCGAGAGTTGCGATGCCTTGGAAAAGCCGATGATGCGCGGCAGCAGCCAGGCCCCACCATCGCCGGAGACAAGGCCGAGCTTCACGAAGCTTTCGGCAAAGCGCGCGCTTTGCCCCGCGATGCGCAGGTCGCACATGCAGGCCAGGTCCAGCCCCGCGCCGATCGCCGGGCCATTGACCGCCGCGATCACCGGCAGTTCGATCGCCTGGAACAGCAACGGCAGGCGCTGGATGCCCGCGCGATAATTGCGCCGCGTCTGCGCCGGCAGGCTGGCGCGCAACCCGCCGGCATCCGGCCGCATCGCGTTGAGATCGCCGCCCGAGGAAAAGGCGCTGCCCGCCCCGGTCAGGATCGCGACATGGATGCTCGCGTCCCGGTCCGCCGCCTCGAACACATCGCACAGCGCATCCACCATCGCCGGATCGGAGATGGGGTTGCGCCGGTCGGGCAGGTTCAGCGTGACCGTCAGGACGGCCCCGTCGCGGCTGGCAAGAACCGGGCTCTCGCTCACAGCGCGCCCAGCACGGCCTCGATATCGTCCATCGTCACCACGCTGCGCACGGTGGCGTCCGGCGCGATGCGCTTGACCATCGGGCCCAGCACCTTGCCGCCCAGTTCGACGAAATCGGTGACGCCTGCATCCCACATCGCGCCGATCGACTCGCGCCAGCGCACGCGGCCGGTGACCTGCTCGACCAGGCGGTCGCGAATATCGGTCGGGTCGCTGATCGGCGCGGCCAGCACATTGGCATAGACCGGCAGCAGCGGCGCGTTGATCGTCGCCTTTGCCAGCGCCTCAGCCATGGCATCAGCGGCCGGCTGCATCAGCGGGCAGTGGAAGGGCGCCGACACCGGCAGCAGCACGCCGCGCTTGATGCCATAATCCTTGACCAGCGCGACGGCGCGCTCGATCGCGCCCTTGTGGCCGGAAATGACGACCTGGCTGGGATCATTGTCGTTGGCGACGGTGCAGACTTCGCCCTCGGCGGCGGCATCGGCCAGCGCCTGCGCCTTTTCGATGTCGGCGCCCAGCAGCGCGGCCATCGCGCCCTCGCCCACCGGCACGGCGGCCTGCATCGCCTGACCGCGCAGCTTGAGCAGGCGGGCGGTGGTGCCAAGATCGAACGCCTCGACCGCGCAGAGCGCGCTATATTCACCAAGGCTGTGGCCGGCGACATAATCGCCCTTGTCAGCCAGGCTGAAGCCGCCTTCCTTCTGCATCACGCGCAGCGTGGCGAGGGCATTGGCCATGATCGCCGGCTGGGCATTCTCGGTCAGGGTCAGGTCGCTCTCGGGGCCTTCCACCATGATCCGGAACAGATGCTGCGACAGGGCGTCATCGACTTCCTGGAACAGTTCCTTTGCCGCCGGGCTAGCCTCGGCCAGCGCCTTGCCCATGCCGACCGACTGGCTACCCTGGCCCGGGAAAAGAAATGCCCTCATCTTCCATCCTCTGATCTACTGGTGTCTTTCCGGAGAAAAACACGGGAATTCACGCACGTTACACTTTGAGACATATATGGCATTGAGGCGTACATTGCTTTTCGGCACGTAACGACCTGACATACCTGCCCCCTGTCTCTCCGGGGGGAATATTGCTGGCCCCTTTAACGACGACGGAGTGCAAGGAAAAGGTGCGATATCGCATTGCATGGCTCACGGGATCGGTGCTTGCCCTGTCCGCCTGCGCGGCGGGCCCGAACTATCACGCGCCGCAATCCGCCGCGCTGGGCGTGCCTGCCGGCTATAGCCAGGGCAGCGGCACCGCGCTGGACGACGCCACCCTCGCCACCTGGTGGACGCGGCTCAACGATCCGACGCTGACCGGCCTGATCGATCAGGCGATCGCCGGCAACCTGGACATCGTCCAGGCGCAGGCACGGCTGCGGCAGGCGCGGGAATCCCTGCGCCAAGCCAATGCGTCCTTCCTGCCGCAGGTGAGCGGATCGGCCAGCGGCGGCAAGAATTACCGCAGCCAGGCCGGCGGCACCCGTGTCGACGACAGCGGCAACGTCATCTCCACCGGCGCCAGCAACTGGTCCAGCAGCTATTCGGCCGGCGCCAATGCCAGCTGGCAGATCGACCTGTTCGGCGAACTGTCGCGCTCGGCCGAAGCCGCGCGGGCCGATCTTGCCGCGTCCGGCTATGACCTCGCCAATGTGCGGATGACCATCATTTCCGAACTGGTCACCAACTATGTCCAGGCGCGCGCATCACAGGAACAGCTGCGCATCGCCCGCGAGACGCAGAAGGTGCAGCAGGACAATTACGACATTGCCCGCTGGCGGCTGCAGGCCGGGCTGGTCTCCTCGCTCGACGAACAGCAGGCCAGGGCCCAGCTCGCGCAGACCAACGCCACCATCCCGCAGCTAGAAGCCAGCCTGAAGGGCAGCCTCAACCGCATCGCCGTGCTGACCGGCCAGGCGCCGGGCGACGCGACCCGCGCGCTGGAAACGCCGGCACCGATCCCCACCGCCGCAACCGATATCGCCACCGGTATTCCCGCCGATACGCTGCGCCAGCGGCCCGACGTGCGGTCCGCCGAACGGGCGCTGGCCGCCGCCACCGCGCGGATCGGTGTCGCCCAGGCGCAGCTCTATCCCTCGCTCGGCATCAGCGGCAACATCGGCACCACGTCGAACGCCTTCAAGGATCTGTTCGACCTCATCACCGGCGGCGTCTTTGCCAATGTCGCCCAGACCATCTTCGATGGTGGCCGCCTTGCCTCGCAGGTCCGCGCGCAGAAGGCGGCGACCGATGCCGCCTTCGCCGCCTACAAGCAGAGCGTTCTCGGCGCGCTGGAGGATGTCGAAAATGGCATGGCCTCGCTCGACAGCGCGCGCCGGCGCAAGATCGAGTTCGCCACCGCTTACGAAGCGTCGAACAATGCCGCGATCCTGGCGCGCAGCCAGTATCAGTCCGGCCTGATCGACTTCCAGACCCTGTCCAGCAGCGAAACCACGTTGCTGAACGCCCGCAACAGCCTTGCCAGCGCCCAATCGGACGAGATCCTGGCCATCGCCCAGCTTTATAATGCGCTGGGTGGCGGCTGGCAGAATATGGATGACCGCCCCCATGAGCAATGACGCCAGCCCCGATCAGGATCTCAACGACTTTCTGGGCGCCAAACCCGAAAAGCCGCATCGCAAATGGCTGATCCGCGGCGCCATCGGCATCGTGCTGCTGATCCTCGTTCTGCTTGTCGCCCGCTGCTTTGCCGGCGATGACAAGCCCAATTATGCCACCCGCGAGGCGCGCCAGGGCGACCTGACGGTCAGCGTGTCGGCGACCGGCAATCTGAAACCGATCAACCAGGTCGATGTGGGGTCCGAACAGTCGGGCAAGATCACCGCCGTCTATGTCGACGTCAATGATCGCGTGACCAAGGGGCAGAAGCTCGCCGAACTGGACACCCGCCGCCTGGTCGACACGATCAACCAGACGCAGGCCCAGGTCGCCTCCTCCCAGGCCGGCGTCGCCCAGGCGCAGGCGCAGGTCGCGCTGGCCAAGGCAACGCTGGATCGCCAGCTCAACGTCTATCAGCTTTCCGGCGGCAAGGTGCCGGCCAAGACCGAACTGGATTCGGCCCGCGCCGACTATAATGGCGCGCTCGCCAACCTTCGTTCGGCCCAGGCGCAGGTGAATGTCTCGCGCGCCCAGCTGTCGACCGCCCAGACCAACCTGTCGATCGCCCAGATCGTCTCGCCGGTCACCGGCGTGGTCCTGTCGCGCGACATCGAGCCGGGCCAGACCGTCGCCGCCTCGCTCAACGCGCCGGTGCTGTTCACCATCGCCGAGGATCTCACCAAGATGGAGGTCGAGGTGTCGGTGGACGAAGCCGATGTTGGCCAGGTCAAGGAAGGCCAGACCGCCAATTTCGCCGTCGACGCCTTCCCCGGACGCACCTTCCCGGCGAAGGTCACCCGGGTGAATGTCGGATCGAACAGCTCCAGCAGCAGTTCGTCCTCCTCGTCCTCGACCAGCACGACCAGCAGCTCGACCGGTACGGTCGTCGCCTATACCGCCGTGCTGTCGGTCGACAATGCGGACGAAACCCTGCGTCCGGGCATGACCGCGACCGCCGACATCGTGACCCAGGAACTGCATGATGTGCTGCTCGTCCCCAACAGCGCGCTCCGCTTCAAGCCCAGCAGCGGTGCCGGATCGGGCGGCGGCATCACCAGCGTCCTGCCCGGCCCCGGCCGCATGCGGCGCAGCGGCGCCAACCGCCAGGTCAATTTCGGCGCGGGCAGCAGCCAGACCCTCTATGTCCTCGACGAAAAGGGCGATCCCAAGGCAATCCAGGTAACCGTCGGCGCCAGTGACGGATCGCGCACCGTCATCACCGGCGGCGACCTGAAGCCCGGCATGAAGGTCATCACCGGCCAGCTTGCCGCCGGCGCGCAGCAGCCCGCCGAGGACCAGAAGGCAGACCCCGCCGCTGGGGCCAATGGCTCCAAGGACCGCCCGCGCAATCCCGCCGCCGACGGCAGCCCCGCCAGCGT